>Ga0208624_1000440_pt1 | contig 21794 bp, 19 predicted proteins | sample Knorr_S23_td_DCM_FD_185607 | JGI IMG/M metagenome (GOLD analysis project Ga0208624, IMG submission 185607) | Marine microbial communities from Southern Atlantic Ocean transect - Knorr_S23_td_DCM_ad_71m_LV_A (SPAdes) (version 2) | ecosystem: Environmental > Aquatic > Marine > Oceanic | place...
CAACTTCCATCTACTCCCCGAGCTGGTGGAATCCGTCCGCCAATGTCTGCAGGATGCCGGCTCCAAATATTTGGTGGACGCCTACTGCGGCATTGGATTTTTCAGCCTGTCACTGGCCGATCTAGTCGAGGGGTTTGTAGGCATCGATATCGACAAACAATGCATCCTGCCAGCCCGTCGCAATCTCGAGCAACGTGGCCACACCAACGGCGAATTTCTACTGGGCAAAACCGAGGAGCACATGAACGAACTACTCGAACGCTTCCCCGCCGATGAAACCACCATCATTCTGGATCCCCCACGCAAGGGCTGCCATCAGGAAGGTCTCGACATGCTGGTCGAAGCCAACCCGCGCCAAGTCATCTACGTCAGCTGCCATCCGGCCACACTCGCGCGTGATCTCAAATGGCTGTGTGAAAACGGTTATAGTTTGAAGAGCGTCACTCCGCTGGACATGTTCCCCCAAACCCAGCACGTCGAATGCGTCGCCGACCTCCGGCGCGCGGACAGTTAGAACGTCTAAAACGGAATCGCGCCACGCCTCGCGACAAACACCTCCCAAGCCGTCCGCTGCAGAATCTTAGCCTCGCGCTCACGCACTTGAAACAAGCCGCCATTGGATAATCCCAAAGGCGACTGCCACGTGAGCGAGCAGTACATCATGCAGGCGTTCAGATAGGTGCCGTGCTGGGACGGCAAAAACCCCGTGCGATTCCGCAAGCGAATATCCGGATGCCGCGCCTCCACCAATTGCCAGGCCAACCCCGCCGGCACCACCGGCGCATTCAGCTGTGCCGCCACTCCATAAATACTTCGCTCTGCCTGCCGATACATTTCCGCCGTGGAATAAAACCCATCTCCCATGGCGTGCGGCAGTAGAAAGGCGACCTGCGATTTAGCCACCTGCGCCCTGACATTCAAACGCTGCGCAGACGTCAGCGTCACCCCCGGCGTATAGACTGGTGCACGCGTGTGCTCCTGCAAGACGATCACGTGCTGCGGAATGCGGTTGGTGAAGTTTCGAAAATCCGGAAAGGAAGTGCTAATATTGGTGACACTTTGAATATCCACCGAATGATTGAACAAGGAATATCCGCCCGGCGCATAGGTCTTGGCCTTGATTTTAAGCTTCCCCACCTGACTCATCGAAGTAAGCACTGAGGCCATGTTGTTAGCCTTCACAATATTGTTCCCCAAAAATAATACATTCAGAGTATCAGGGAGCATCACCCGATTGGTAGTAAAGGTGATACTATTCGTTGGGAACCACGGACTAACGGGTATGATGGGATTAGCTCGGCCGGCGAAAGGCAGCGGCAACCCCCGGTTCACTCCGTTCCAGCGCAGATTAAACCGCTGCGATCCAATTGCCATGGAAGCCTTTGTTTCCAAGGCCCCCAAAGTCATCCAGCCAAGCAACAGAATGGTCAACCAACGGGTCATTTATTGAACTCAATCTACGTACCACTTAGCAAAAGTCAATGAGACAGGCCGAAACCAGAAAAACAGCGTTGCAATTAGGAACTAATCTGGTTTCATTCCGGCCCGTTGTCGGCTCGTAGCGCAGCCTGGTTAGCGCGCCTCGTTCGGGACGAGGAGGTCGGGCGTTCGAATCGCCCCGAGCCGACCATTTTATTTTCCCCACCAATCCGGGTTAGCTTTCAGCTTTTCGAGTAGTTGAGCATCCGCTTCTGGGAATTGGTAACCCCCCAATTCATCCGGCCCAACCCAAGCCATGGATTGTCCTTCGCAGCCCTCGGGCTCGCCCATCACCAGAGCGCATTGATAAAAAGAGAGCTGCACGATCTTCTCTGGATAAGCATGTTCCAGCGTTTCCACGCATTCGCGCACATTCACGAGCACGCCGAGTTCTTCATGCAGTTCCCGCTGGAGACATTCAGGAAGCGTTTCGCCGAGCTCGCATTTGCCGCCAGGAAACTCCCACAGCCCAGCCAAATGGCCGCCGGCCGGACGTTGGGTGATTAGGAGTTTGCCGTCACGAAATAGCAAGCCTGCGGCGACCACCACCGGCTTACTCATCGGCAGAGAAAATAATCAGGCCACTGTTTCATCATCGCCACGAAACAGGAATCGCCCGCAAATCACTCCCGCCAAGGCTCCTCCCAATAAAGGGCCAAGCCAATAGACCATTTGAAAATCCCATTGACCGGAAACTAAAGCCGGGCCAAAAGCGCGCACGGGGTTCATCACGGCTTCGGTCAAGACGCCGGCACTCAAAATTCCCACCGTCACAGCCGCCCCGACAAATAGGCCGGCTAGCGGGCGATTTTCTCGACGTAATCCAGCAAACACAGCCAGTCCCCAGAAGAAAGTAAGCATCACTTCAATCACGATCGCCTTCACCACGCTGACCCGTTGGGAATTCGGCACTTCACGTGGGGCCACTTGGCCGAGCGGCTCGGGAACCTCGTAGCGGGCGGGTACACCAGGTGTCGCCGCTTCTACCGGCGATTTCATTGTGGCTGTTACCTGTCCGGTCTCTTCATTGATAGGTCCGGTTTTAATCCAGTTTATCTTTTCATTCGTTCCGAGAAAATTGGATAGGACAAAACAGGCCAACACGGCGGAAATTATTTGAACCGGAACAATCATCATGGCCCGGGAAGCCTTCATGCGACCGCCCAGCAATAACCCCAGCGTGATGGCTGGATTAAACTGGCCGCTACCAAGCCGGTTAAACGCCGTTACCAAAACGGCCACTGTTAGGCCGCTGGCCAATCCCACGGCTAGGAGATCGGGAAACATCCAATACCACGTAGTAACCCCCACGGCGACCAACGCAAAGGTGCCGATGAATTCAGCCACCAAAGTTTGCGCCACTCCCGGGCCGGCGTCCGGTTCGAGTTCGCCAAACTGTGATCTTTCAGTCCAAGCAGTCGCCTGCCCTTCAGCCGGTTGAGAAACTGATTGATATTCTACGGGCGGTTGCCCTGTGACCTCTGCCATTTAATAGCCCTCCTTAACCATCCGGAATCGGATGTGTGAGGAGGAGAACGAAAAAACCCCGCCTCGACAAGCGGGGGTTATTCACGAACCAGGCGGAGGACTTATTCCTCGCTGGATTCTGGCGCTTCTACTTGTGGCGCCTCGGGGGACTCGGGAGCCGCCACATTCAAAGGTGCCAGCAGGCGCTCGGCTTCGCTTCCCCAAAAACCTGGAATCCGGCCAGCCTGACTTTCCTGCGAAGCGGCCAGGAGCAAATCCTTAGCCGCCGCCTTGTCGGGCTCGGCTTGGGCTAAAATCAATTTGGCGAGCGCTACCCGCGCTTGAGTGGCTTCTTCGGTTTTGCCGTGCTCATCCACAACTTTTTGATAGCGTTCCGTAGCTCCTTCCGTGTCGCCACTGGCGTCCAGGGCTGCCGCCCAGCCGAATTGCACAGCCGCCGCCAACGGGCCGCGACCGGCTTCAGTGCCATGAAAGGCCTGAAAGGCCTTGGCCGCTTCTTCGTATTTGCGTTCGTCATATAAAGCACTTGCCGCCAAAAACCCTGCGATTCCAGAAGTTTTAGTTCCCTTGTGATTTTGCGCCACGGAATTCAGGCGTTCGGACAGGCTTTGATCCGGGTTCACACTGGCCACTTGAAAATCACCCGTAGTAGCCGCCAACAAATCTTCGGCGGCGGTTTCCTCCGCCATTACGGCATTGACCTTTTTTACGTAGACGATCATGCCGATGCCCAGCGCGATAATAATGATGAATGCCACCTGTGTGCGGTTGGTCAGTAGCCACTCCATAAACAGGGTCAACTGATCTTCTTCGGTATTTTTATCCAAGGGTTCCACGGGCGGCGCATCATGAAAATTTCGCGGAAAAACGCAAGCCACAAATGGTTTTGCGCTGGACGCCGCTCGGCGAGGCTCGTACAAAAAGGCTGTGGAAGGTCAACTCGTCCAATATCTGCCGGTGCTGATCCTGCTCGGTGTGGCCGTAGCATTTGCCGCTGGAAATCTCATAGTTTCCAAGCTGATCGGCAAGCGCGCGCACACCGATGAGGTGAAAGATACGCCCTACGAATGCGGGATGCTACCCGAAGGTGCCGGCTCCACGCGGATGTCGGTGAAGTTTTACCTGATCGCGATGTTGTTCATCCTGTTCGATATCGAGGTGGTCTTCCTCTACCCGTGGGCCGTGGTGTACAAGGAAATGCTCCTCGAAAGCGGCGGGCTGATCCTCGCCTGCATGTTGTCGTTCCTCGGCATCCTCTTGGTCGGCTACATTTACGCGATCAAGAAAAAGGCCTTCGACTGGAAGCGCTAATTCTTCCATGAGCAAATTGCCGCCCATTCAGTTCGGCACCTCCGGTTGGCGCGGATTGATCGCCAAGGATTTCACCTTTGACCGCGTGCGACTTGCCACCCAAGGCATCGCGGATTTCCTCAAGGCTGAGCGCCGCAAGAAAACTTCTCCACTGGCACAGCGCAAACCCACGCTTGTGCTTGGGCATGACGCCCGCTTTTTGGGGCGCGACTTTTCCCTCGCCGTTGCCGAGGTGCTGGAGGCCAACGGCTTCACCGCCCTACTCTGCGATCGCGACACCCCCACGCCGGTGATCAGCCACACCATCCGCGTCCGCAAAGCGCTGGGCGGCATTAACATGACCGCCAGTCATAATCCCGCCGAGTATCAGGGCTTGAAATATTCCCTGCACAACGGCGCGCCCGCTTCGCTAGAGGTTACCCAGAAAATTGAGGCGCACATCGCCAAGCGACAGACCAAGAACTGGCAGTTCCAAGGCAGCGTCATTGGCACCTACACGTGCAAAGAGATCGATCCGATGCCGGCGTACTTCAAGCGCATCCGACAGCTCGTTGATTTCAAGGCCATTCAAAAAGCAAAGCTCAAGATCGCCGTGGAATTGATGTACGGCGCCGGCCGCGGCTACCTGGATACATTACTGGAAGACGCCGGCGTAAAGGTCACGCGCTTCCACGATTTTTCGAATCCCCTCTTCGGCGGACAACCGCCTGAGCCCAATGCCGAGGGAATGACCGAAGCCGCCGCCTGCGTCGCCGCCGGCAAAGCACACTTCGCCCTAGGGCTGGACGGCGATGCCGATCGCTTTGGTGTGGTAGACAAAGACGGCACGTGGCTCACACCCAATCAAATTCTCGCGCTCACCCTGTATCACCTAAAGAAAAACCGCCGCTGGACCGGCGCTGCCGTGCGCACCGTGCCCACCAGCCACATGATCGATGCCATTGCCGCGCATCTCGGCGTGCCGTTGCATGAGACTCCTGTGGGCTTCAAATACATTGGCGCGCTCATGGAGAGTGAACCCATCATCGTCGGTGGCGAGGAAAGTGGCGGGCTAAGTGTCAAGGGGCACGTGCCCGAAAAGGACGGCATCCTCGCCTGCCTGCTCATGGCCGAACTCGTGGCCGTGGAACGCAAGCCACTCGGCAAAATTCTCAAGCAACTGGAGAAACACATCGGTGAATTCCACACCGACCGCATCAACATCCACATCAATCCCGCGCAAAAAACCGCTATGCTCGATCGACTGGCGCAGGGTTTGGACAAGATCGGCACCACTCCCGTGCAGGAGTTTATCACCACCGACGGCTACAAATTCCTCCTACCCAACGGCGAATGGGTTGCCTTCCGAGCCAGCGGCACCGAACCAGTGGTTCGCTGTTACCTCGAGACCAAAAGTGCGGCGCGGATGAAAACGCTCAAGAGCGCCTGTCGGAAGATCTTGAAATAGGGACAGAGACACCTAACTCCCTCGGCGTGACCTCTTGTTTCTCGAAAAAAGAAAAGAATCGTTTCCTTTTTCCATCTTCTTCTGCCCTTTGATCTCAAGCAGTTTGCGCCCCCTCCTCTAGCGTCTATTCAGTTTCGCTATGCCGTGGGATAATCCAACACCTTTGTATGGTAAGAAAGGAGGCTGGGAAATCGCTTCCTCTCAGCCTACTCTGCGGCGTGGACAAGAAGACCCTGCTCAAAATGGCCGGCCTATATGCCGGTGCCTTGATCGTGACCTTGATCATCAAATACCTGTTCGCCCTCGGCTTTGGCGCAGGGATGATCGTCTTTTTCGCCACCCTGCTTGCTGGCTGGAAATTGACCTATCCCGAAATCGGAAACTCTTCCGCCGACAATTCCAATAATTCGAACGATCCTTCATGAGCGTCCGGATCGTCGAAGGCGAAACACGCCTGATCAATCTCCGTACTCGCATGCCGTTCAAATACGGCATCGCGACCATGACCGATGTACCCTACGCCTTCCTCCGGCTGGCGGTGGAAATCAATGGCAACATCTACGAAGGTTACTCGGCGGATAACCTGCCACCCAAGTGGTTCACCAAGATTCCAGAAACCCCGCTCGGCGGCGAGATGACCGAGATGCTGCGCGTCATCGAACACGCACGGGAGACTGCCATCGGCCTGCAGGCAGACACGCCATTTGACCTGTGGCTGGACCTTTACGAAGCTCAATCCGCCTGGGGCGACTGCGAAAATCTTGCGCCACTTCTGAGTGGTTTCGGCACCTCCATGGTCGAACGTGCCCTAATCGAAGCTGCCTGTCGCGCTGCCAATAAACCCTTTGCTGCCGCGGTGCGTGATCAGGATCTGGGCATTGCCATGGCCGCAATCCAGATTCAACTCAACACCACCAAACCGCACGAATGGTTGCCCGAGCAACCGCTTCAATCGATCATTGCCCGGCACACCGTTGGCCTGGCCGATCCACTCACACCTGCGGATATCCCCGCCGATGAGGCGGTGGCCGATCAACTTCCTCAAGCGCTCACCGACTGCATCACCACCTACGGGCTGCGCCATTTCAAAATCAAGATCAACGGCCAGCCCGATACTGATTTGCCCCGCCTAGAAACGCTCGCAGAAATAATTACCCAACATGCCTCGGCGGATTTCGCCTTTACGCTGGATGGCAATGAGCAGTTCAAGACCATCACCGATTTCCAAACCTTCTGGGCCGCCATTCAGGACCACGATGCGCTTAGGCCATTCTTTGAACGGCTACTATTTATCGAGCAACCGCTCCATCGCGATGTGGCGTTGGCGGACACGTTGTACGATCAATTTCAGGCCTGGCCGGATCGGCCGCCGATTATCATTGATGAATCGGACGCCACTCTCGACAGCCTCAACACCGCCCTGCGCCTTGGCTACGCCGGCACCAGTCACAAGAATTGCAAAGGCATTTTCAAGGGCCTCACCAACCGTTGCCTTATCGAGCAACGCAGTAGCGAAGGGGAAACAACCATTATGAGCGGCGAGGACCTGTGTAATGTTGGCCCCGTGGCGCTCCTGCAGGATCTTGCCGTGTGCGCCGCGTTGGGGATTGAGAGCGTGGAACGCAACGGCCATCATTATCACCCCGGACTGTCCCAATTGCCCGGGGCCATGCAGACCGCCGCCTTGGAGCATCACCCGGATCTCTATCATACCGGCCCTGATGGTTGGCCCACGTTGAAGATTCAGGACGGCTGTCTCAATGCTAATTCCATCAACCAAGCCCCCTTTGGTGTCGGTTTTACCCCTGACCTTGCCGACCTCACGGCCGCACCCGATTGGGAACCACCGATCCGCCCTTGAAGCGCCCCCTTCGCCAAGCGTACCGGTTGATGCACCAGCGCCATGGGCATCAGCATTGGTGGCCGGGCGAGTCGCCTTTTGAAATCTGTGTCGGCGCAATCCTCACCCAGAACACCTCTTGGAAAAACGTCGAACACGCCATTGCTAATCTGAAGGCCGCTCGGATATTAACCGCCCGCAAGATGCACGCGCTTCCTGTCGATGACCTAGCCGAACTCATCCGCCCTGCCGGTTATTACAACATGAAAGCTCGGCGCCTCGGCAATTTTCTAGAAGTACTCGTTGACCAATTCGGTGCCAGCCTGAAACGCCTGATGCGCGGCGACACGGCCGTCGTGCGTAACCGGCTGCTCGCCATCAATGGAATCGGCCCTGAAACGGCCGACAGCATGTTGCTTTACGCCGGCGATCATACCTCGTTTGTCATTGATACCTACACCAAACGTATCTTCACGCGCCACGCGTGGTGCCCGGATTCGGCTGACTATGACACACTCCAAACTCTCTGCCAAAACAACCTCAACCAACACACCGACGTTAAACGACTGGATTACTGGCAGGATTACCACGCGCAACTGGTTGTGATCGGCAACCGTTATTGTCGGCCGAAGAATCCCCGCTGCGAGGAGTGCCCGCTAGCGCCGCTGTTACCAACGTAAACTTGATCGCACATCCCGGCTGATTACCCTCCCCCAACTTGTCGGATCACAAGCACAACGCTCTGGTCATCGTGCCCACCTACAACGAACGGGATAATCTGCCCGGCATCGTGGAGGCACTTGGCAAGCTGTCGGTGGATCTGCTGGTGGTGGACGACAATTCCCCCGACGGCACAGGCAAACTGGCCGATGAACTGGCTACCAAGCATCCGTTTGTGCACGTACTGCATCGGGAGGAAAAGAACGGCCTCGGACGCGCCTATTGCGCCGGCTTCGAATGGGCGCTGGCCAAAGAATACGAATTCGTTTTCGAAATGGACGGTGACTTCTCGCATGATCCGGAAGATATCCCGCGCTTTCTCGAGACGGCTGAGGACGCCGACCTCGTGTTGGGCACACGCTACCAGGGCGGCATTCGCGTCATCAACTGGCCGCTCACCCGGCTCATCCTCAGCCTCGGCGCGGCCAAGTACGTGCAATGGATCACCGGCATGCCCTTCAGCGATCCCACCGGCGGCTTCAAGTGCTTTCGGCGCGCAGCGCTAAAGTCCATTGATCTCGGGCAGGTTCGGTCCAACGGCTACAGTTTTCAAATCGAGCTCACCCACAAAATCTGGCGGCAAGGTCTAAGCATCGGCGAGGTGCCGATCGTGTTTACCGAACGTATGGAAGGCCAATCCAAGATGTCCGGCAACATCGTTTGGGAAGCCATCTGGATGGTGTGGCAGTTGCTCTTCCAAAACGGCCTGCGACGCTGGCCACGCAAGAAATCATCATGAACAACATTCGGGTAGGAATCGTGGGAACCGGCTTCATGGCCGTGGCGCATCTGCGCGCGTACGAGGCGGTGGACGGCATTGAAATCGGCGCGTTGTGCAATCCCAGCGGCCGCAATCTGGACGGAGATTTTTCGGACGTGCACGGCAACGTCGGCAGCGACGAACCGGTGAAGCTCGACATGACGAATGTCGCCGCCTACCGCAGCCTGGACGAACTGCTCGCCGACGAATCCATCGACCTCATTGACATCACCACGCCGACCTTTCTCCATCACGAGCAAGCCCTCGCCGCCTTGGCCAGCGGCAAGCATGTCCTGTGCGAAAAGCCCGTAGCCCGCACCAGTGCACAAGCCCGGGAAATCGCCGATGCCGCCGCGACCGCCCGAGGATTTTTCATGCCCGCCATGTGCCTGCGTTTTTGGCCCGAGTGGAAATGGGTGAAGGACGCCATTGACGAGGGCCGTTATGGCCGACCGTTGAGCGCACGATTCCGCCGCGTGGCCGAGGCACCAGCCTGGGGGCAGAACAGTTTTCTGGATGGCGAGAAATCCGGTGGCGGCCTGCTTGATCTCCACATTCACGATGCTGATTTTGCCGCTTACTGTTTCGGCCGGGCCACACACATCTACGCGCAGGGCCACACCAAGGTCAGCGGCGAGATCGACCATGTCCTCGCGCAATACACCGTGCCCTGCGGCGCTGCCGTCTCCGCCGAAGGCAGTTGGGCCATGGCCAAGGGGTTTGGTTTTAACATGGCTTACACCGTGAATTTTGAGAACGCAACCGTGGACTACGACCTCGCACGGGGCGAAGACGCCCTGAAGCTATTCGAGCCGGATCAGGAACCTCAGGTGCTCAAGCTGGATGCCGGCGATGGCTACACCGGCCAAGTCACGCACCTTGTCGAATCCATCCGAGCCGGCACCGCGCCCAGCATCGTCACAGCCCAAGATGGACTCACCTCCATCGAACTCTGCGAAGCCGCCAAGCGCTCCATCGAAGCCGGCGAAAGCGTGCCGGTTTAGCGCTGAACGCGCGCGCCGCCGCCGCCCATGAGGCGTTCCACCTCACCCTTGGTGGCCATGGAGGTATCGCCCGGTGTGGTCATGGCCAAGGCGCCGTGCGCCGCGCCGTATTCCACCGCCTGCGCCGGATCGCCGGTGGCAATGAAGCCGTAGATCAGGCCGCTGGCAAAACTATCGCCGCCGCCCACACGATCGAAGATCTCCATTTCCTTGCGATTGGTGGCCTCATAAAAATTGCCGTCCGCCCAGCAGATCGCGCCCCAGTCATTCACCGTGGCGCTCTTCACTGCGCGTAAGGTAGTGGCGGTCACCTTGAAGTTTGGGAACGCTGCCACCGCGGTGTTGATCATATTCTTGAAGGCATCGATCTCAATGTTGGAAATATTTTCATCCACACCCTCCACCTCGAAGCCTAGGCACGCGGTGAAATCCTCCTCATTGCCGATCATCACATCCACATACTTGGCGATCTCGCGATTGACCTCCTGCGCCTTCGCCTGCCCGCCGATGCTGTCCCAAAGGCTCGGACGATAGTTGAGATCATAGGACACAATCGTGCCGTGTTTCTTGGCCACCTTTACCGCCTCGATGACCACCTCCGGCGTGCTGTCGCTCAGCGCCGCGTAAATGCCGCCGGTATGGAACCAACGCACGCCGTCCTCGCCGAAAATCTTTTCCCAATCAATATCACCCTGCTTGATCTGACTGGCGGCCGTGTTGCCGCGATCGGGCACGCCTTTCGCGCCGCGAATGCCAAACCCGCGCTCGGTGAAGTTCAGCCCGTTGCGCACGGTGCGTCCGATGCCGTCGTAATCGCGCCACTGAATGTAATCCACATCCACGCCGCCCTGCATAATGAAATCCTCCACCAACCGGCCCACTTCATTGTCCGCAAAAGCCGTCACCACGCTGGTCTTGAGACCGAAACAACGGCGCAAGCCGCGCGCCACATTGTATTCGCCGCCGCCTTCCCACACATCGAACTGGCGCGCCGTGCGCACCCGCCCATCACCGGGATCCAGACGCAACATGATTTCCCCCAGTGCAATCATATCGTACCGACACTGGTCGGCGGGCTTGATATCAAGAAAGGACATAGCTGCGCAGGTTGTGAAAAACAGCCCGCAAAAACAATCTTTTTTGCCCGCACCCGACTTGACGCCCCTTCATTGCCCGACCACACTCCGCCCATGAAAACTGCTTTCGCCTGGGCGACCGCCCTGCTGGCTCTGCATCTTCACGCCAACGACTGGCCGCAATTCAGAGGACCCGGCGCCCAAGGCCACGCCAACGCGAAGCTGCCTGTCGACATTAGTGCAACCAGCGATCACCTGAAGTGGAAAGCCCCCGTCCCCGGCAGCGGCTGGAGTTCGCCCGTGATTTTGAACGGCAAAATCTACCTCACCAGCGCCATCGAAAAAGGCGAAGGCCTTTCGCTCAACGCCCTTTGCCTCAGTGCCGAAAATGGCAAGTTGCTCTGGAACACCCCGATCTTCGACGTGGACTCCGCCCCGCGCATGCATCGCAAGAACAGCCAAGCCAGCCCCACCCCGATCGTGGATGGCCAACAGGTGTACGTGCACTTCGGCCACATGGGCACCGCGGCCCTCAGTCTCGATGGCAAGGTCGCCTGGAAAAATAACACCATCAAGTACCCGCCCGTGCACGGCAACGGCGGCACGCCCGCCTTGGCGGATAACAAACTCATCTTCAGCTGCGACGGCGCCCGTGATCCCTTTGTCATCGCCTTGCACACCAAGGACGGCTCCCAAGCCTGGAAGGTTAATCGCAGCATCGACGCCAAACGGAAATTTTCATTTTCCACACCGCTCGTGCTTCAAGCCACCACCGGCACGCAAGTACTCCTGCCCGGCAGCGACATGATCGGCGCCTATGATCCGACCAACGGCAAAGAAATTTGGCGCGCCACCTACGACGGCTATTCGGTGGTACCCCGCCCGGTGGTTGGCCACGGTATGGTGTTCTTCAGCACCGGCTTTGATCGCGCGAAAGCCATGGCCGTGCAACTCGGCGGCAAAGGCGACGTGACCGAGACACACGTGAAATGGATTCTCCCCAAAGGCGCTCCGCACACGCCAAGCATGGTGCTCACTGGCAACGAGTTGTACATGGTATCCGACGGCGGTATTGCCAGTTGTGTGGATGCCAAGAGCGGTGAGGTGCAGTGGAGCGAACGCCTTGGGGGCGGCTGCTCAGCCTCGCCCATCCTTGCCAACGGCAAACTCTATCAGGTCAACGAAGCCGGGACGGTTTACGTACTGGAAGCCGGCAAGGAGTTCAATCTCCTCTCCCAGAAAAGCTTAGGCGAACGCTCTCTTGCCTCGCCCGCTGTAGCCCATGGCGCCCTCTACATTCGTACTGCCGCCCATTTATGGCGGTTTGAGTAGGCGCCGAACTTAAAGCTCCATGCTCTTGTAACTGTCGGCAATCTTCTCGATCGCCAACACAAAGGCCGCAGTGCGTAGATCCACCACCGATTCGCGGGCGTTGTAGATATTGCGGATGTTGTTGTACGCCTGACGCATGGTGTCATCCAATCCGGAGCGAACTAGATCCAGTTCGTCCGGCCCCGAGATCAATTTTTGTTTCACGGCATCGGACAACGTCTTGCCCGTGGCTTCCTCGATCGCCTCGACCAGCCCTTTGCTTTGCGCTTCTTCATAGCGCCGTTCCATTCGACCGAAACGGATATGCGATAAATTCTTGATCCACTCGAAATAAGACACCGTCACACCGCCGGCATTGAGATACGCGTCAGGAATAATAACCACACCCTTGTTCCGTAGAATTTCATCGGCCCCATAAGTCACCGGACCATTGGCTGCTTCCGCAATGATTTTGGTTTGGATCCGATCCGCATTCCCCAAATGAATCTGACTCTCCAACGCCGCCGGCAAGAGAATGTCGCATTCCTTCTCCAACACCGACGGACCGTCCTCCACAAACTCTGCCCCTGGAAAATCCTTCACCGAGCCGGTTTCCATCCGATGCGCATGCACCGCTTCGATGTCCAACCCGGCATCATTAATGATCGCGCCGCCACGCTCGATAATGGCCGTGACCAAGGCGCCATCTTCCTCGGTCAGGAATTTGGAAGCGTGGAAGCCCACATTACCCAACCCCTGCACTACAATTCGTTTGCCATCCAAATCGCCTTCCAAACCGGCGCGCTTCACATCATCCGGATGCCGAAAAAATTCACGCAACCCAAACTGCACCCCGCGCCCCGTGGCTTCAGTACGTCCATGAATGCCGCCGTCCTCCACCGGCTTGCCAGTCACGCAGCCGAGACTATTGATATCCTGCGGGTTCAACTGCCGATATTCATCGGCCATCCAGGCCATTTCACGCCCACCCGTACCCATATCCGGCGCCGGCACATTCAGGCCGGGACTCACCAGACTGCGTTTGTTTAATTCCTGCGTAAAGCGGCGCGTGATTTTTTCCAATTCCTCCTCTGTGTAATCCTTCGGCCGCAAACACAACGCCCCTTTGGAGCCGCCGTACGGCACATCCACAATCGCGCACTTGTAGCTCATCAGCGCCGCCAGCGCCTCCACCTCCTGTTGATTGGCAAAATCCGCATACCGAATTCCGCCCTTCACCGGCAACCGATGCTCACTATGCACCGCACGCCAACCGGAAAACACTTTGTATTCGCCACGAATCTTCACGCCAAACTTCACCTGATACACGGAATTGCAGGTACGAATTTGATCCGCCAGCCCGATCGGCAGATCCAACGTGGCCGCCGCCCGGTCGTACATGAGGTCTACATTTTCGCGAAAAGAAGGTTCATTGGAATTTTGCATGTCAAAGAGTTTGGGAGTATATTGAATTGGGCGCTCGTCTAATAAGAAGCTAACTCAGGTGCCCAGTAGGGTCTATTACAAAACCAGAGTTTTTTTACAATGCGCTCTCCACTCAAGCCATCGGACCTGCATCACCTTCGGGCGGCTGAAGGTTGGCTGGAGTTGGGTTCACCGGACGAGGCTCGCTCGGAACTCGCTCATATCTCCGCCGAGCGCCTAGATCATCCGGACGTGCTTGAGGTGAGCTGGATGTTGTTTGCCCGCGAGAAGAACTGGAATGCCTGCGTGAAGACCGCCGACTTATTGGTGCGACAGGCGCCCGAACGTCCCGGAGGCTGGATCCATCGTTCGTTTGCCCTGCATGAACTCGATCGCACTGAAGAAGCCTATTCCAAGTTAAACTCCGTTCGCCGGGTATTTTCGGATCAATGGATCATCCCGTACAATCTCGCCTGTTATCTGACTCAGCTCGATCGCATCAAGGAAGCCGCACGCGAACTGCATGCCGCCATGAAGATTGATGCCGGCGCGGTCAAGACTGCCGCCTCCACTGATCCAGATTTGGAACCACTGCGCAAGTGCCTGGACGAAATGCGCGAATAACCCTGCGCCCAACGGCCGCTAAAACTTAGCCCCGGCCGCAATCCAATCCATAATCTGTTGCACTTCCCCCTTGGAGATCATGGGCCCATTGGGCGGCATGGGTCGGCCGGCGCCTGGGGTAATGGCCAACACCAGCGGAGCTGTAGCTGGATTTCCTGGCTGATTCGGCGAGGTAAAGGCCCGCGTGGTGGTTGGAAATGAAAAGTCCAAATCCGCCTCCACCTTGTTGCTCTCCTTAGAATTATGACACTCCATGCAACGATACTTTCTGAAAATCCCTTCCACCATGGAAAATGTCATTGCCCCACCCGTGGTCGGGGCATTTTCAACTGAACCGTCAACACCCTTTTCTTTGTTTGCCGATGTGCCGCCCGGCTTTTCGGATTCCTTTTCCCCACCCAAAAAATGCATCCCCGCAAAGGCGCCGCCCGCCAAAACCACCACGCCGGCAGCAATACCGATCAGAAGTTTCTTGCGTTTGCTGCTGCCTCCCGATGCCACTACCCCCGTAGCAACCGGCGATGAAACGGGTTGTGCCAAAAGAGCCACGCCGGGCACCTCGGTGAGGGGAATCCATTCAGGCGCGCCTTCGTACCAAGCCTGATCCGAAGGCAGCAAACTACCGTCGGCGAGAAACGCGTTTATCTCCTCCAAGCTGTAAGGCCCAAATTGTTGGCCATCGCGAAGGATGTGAATCATGAAAGCACCTAAAACTGTGCGCCGGCCGCAATCCAATCCTTGATCTTCTGCACGTCAGTCGCAGGCAGCATGTCTCCCTTACCCTCCGGCGGCATCGGGTCGGAGGGGTCGGTGAGACGAACAATTAATTCACTACCATCCGGATCGCCAGCAGTGATAGCCTCTTGCACCGAAGCGGAATCAGTCAGATCAAAACTTCCTTTCGCATCGTCTCCCTCGTGACATTCGTAACAGGTGCTTATTTTGAAAATAGGCTCCACGATTGCGGCGAAATTCTGTCCGCCACCGGAAGCCCCGCCGTCATTGCTACCGCCGCCTTCGCCCGTTTCGTCATCCTTCAAAAAACCGGGGTACACAAACAACAACACTCCGGCAATCGCCACCACGCCCGCCACGCTGCCGCCGATTATGATAAGTTTCTTTTTCTTCGCGCCTCCACCCGCCGCCGCAGCCGCGCCGGCCTCGGCAACAGCCACTTCCGGATTCGCTGCCGCCATGGGATCCGCTCCGGCAACTGCCGGAGCTGCCGGCACAGGAGCAGCGCCATGTACCACACCGGGAACCTCGGTGATGGGCATCCAATTGGCCGCTCCCTCGTACCAAGCCTGATCGGTGGGCAGCAGGGTACCTTGCGCCAAGTAAGTATTGATATCCTCAATGGTGTAGGGGCCAAACTGCTGGCCATCTCGCATTACATGGATCATGACAACGCCCTGAGAAAACATCAACCTGTGCGCCTTCGCAAGCCAGATTGGTTAACCATGCGGGTCTAGAGTGGGAAAAACTTAAGGATCAAGGGCACCGATCCGATCACGATCAATATCTCCAAAGGCAATCCCATGCGCCAGTAATCGCCAAACCGATATCCGCCCGGGCCGAGAATTAGCGCGTTACATTGGTGACCGATCGGCGTCAGGAATGCGCAGGATGCCCCGACGGCCACGGCCATGAGGAAAGGGTCCGGACTCACCCCCATTTGCAGGGCGATGCCTACACCAATGGGTGCCATGATCAGGGCGGTGGCGGCGTTGTTGATCACATCCGACAAGCACATGGTCACCACCATCAACAATGCCACAATGCTCCAGACTGGCATGCTTTCGGTGAGGTTGTTTACGGCGGTGGCAATTTCGCCGGTTAACCCGGTGGACTGCAAGGCGCCGCTCACAGGAATCATGGCGCCCAACAGCACGATCACGGGCCAATCAATTTCCCGATACAAATCGCGCAACGGAAGGATTCCTAAAAACACATACGCCAGAATTGCGCCAAGAAAGGACAATGTGGTGGGCATGATCTTGAACATGCTCAAAAGAATCGCAGCAACAAAGATCGCCACGGCGATTGTAATCTTGGAAAAGATCCCCACCCGCACCTCGCGCTCGGCCAGAGGCAAGAGATGCAGACTGGCCGCATGTTCCTCGATATTATCCTGCGCACCCTGTAGCAGCAACACGTCGCCCACACGAAACTCCACATCACCCAAGCGTTTTTGAATGGGCTGTCCCTGCCGCGCCACGGCCATCAGGACAACCGAGTTCGATGTACGCGACCGTAGAAACGCCCGGGAACGGCCGACTAACTGGGAGTTTGGTGTCACCACCACTTCGGTGAAATTGACGTCCTCTCCCTCAATGCTGTCGATCCGCGAACGCAGCTCCTTTTCCAATCGCAACCCGGATTGATCCATGATCGCCTTAAGATCCACTGGATCCACCTTTACCAAATAACGGCTCCCGGCCCGCACCAGATTATTGCGATTGGGCGTCACCACTTTACCGTCCTTTTTGATGAACCCAAAGATCATCATCTTTTCGCCCGTGTCCTTTTCCACCTCGCCCAACGTCATCCCAATAAACGAGCATTCCTCCGGCACACGCACCTCGGTGATGTATTCCTTCAGGGCAAACATCTCATCCTGCCCGGCGGGTTTGAGGGAATCCTTGGGGATCAATCGCCACCCAATCACCGTCACAAACACCACACCCAACAACGCCACCAAACCGCCCACCGGCGCGAAAGCGAACATGCCAAACGCTTCCCCACCCACTTCCTGTGCCCGAAATGTGGAGATGATGATGTTCGGCGGCGTACCAATCATGGTGATCATGCCTCCCAAAATACTAGCAAACGCTAGGGGCATAAGGATCAGACTCGGGGAACGCCCCTGTTCGTTGGCAGTCTTCAGCGCCACCGGCAACAACAACGCCAGCGCGCCGACGTTATTCATGAAAGCCGACAGCACAGCGGCCACCACACACAGGCTTGCGATGTGCAAGGTCTGATTCTTAGCAAAGGGCGCCAACTGGCGCGTGATAAGATCTACCACACCGCTGTTGCGCAGAGCGCGACTGATCACCAGCACAGCGGCCACGGTAATCACCGCAGGATGCCCAAACCCAGCCAAAGCCGATTCAGGATCGATCAAGACCGAGCCCTCGCGACCCAGCACTTTATCAACGATCACATCGGCCACCACCAGCGAGAACAGGCCGATCACAGCCACGATGTCGTAGCGCCACTTACCCCAGGCGAATAGGCCGAAGATGCCCACGATAACGCCCAGTACGATGCCTTGTTCAAGGTTCATAAACCGCCCTGCTCCCTACTGCGCGCGTTGGGATTTAAGAAAAACTGGTACCCCGGGAGGGACTCGAACCCCCAACCAATTGATTAAGAGTCAACTGCTCTACCATTGAGCTACCGAGGCGACCGGCGGGAAGTTATCCGGATTCCGCGCCCGGGGGCAACCTTTTTATACCTTACTCAAAACCCAGCACCGCGCGCTTTTGCACCCGATAGCGTTCGTGCTGGAAAACCGCTTCCAGCCACTCGCGTTCCTTGGCGCCGGCGCGATAACGTGCATCGCGCAAATTGTTGCTGGCATCAGCCAGAGCCTTGTTGGCAGCGGTCTGTTTGTCCTGCTGCGCTTTATCGGTGGCCTCGGCAACCTTGAGCATCTGAGTAAATGCCTCATTGTCCTTGAGATTTTTGGCATGCGCCGCCGCAGCCTGTTTGTCGGCTGTCTCAGCCGTTTTAAGCGCGGCTTCGCGCGCGGTGACCGACGGTGCCCAACGCAACCGATCCGCCTCCAGTTCCCCCTTCATCTTCACCACCTCAAGCGCTGTTTCCTTGGGGAAATGCGCAACCTGCTCCTGCGCCTCATACCACGCCGTCAACGGCCCCAGCAAAGTGTTTTGATCACCATCCAGCGGAGTTTTCAAGCCCGCTTTGGCCGCTTCAGCAGCCTTCAACGCCCGGTCTGACGCCGCAAACACGGCTTCGGTTTCCTTAAGCACACGCTCACGGCGGGCCCATTCCTGATCTCGTAATTTCGCAACCATCTCATTCTGGATGAAAGTGTACTGTTCACGCTTCAGGGTGTTCTCGCCATCCTCCAGATTACGGGCGGCTTCGAAGCGTTTAGTGATGGCCGTGCCATATTCAGCCAGCCGCCGATTATGCTCCGCCAAGGCCTGATTCAAGGCCGTTAACGCCCGATCCATTTCACCCTTGGCTGCCCGAATACGGTTTTGTCGATCGGTACGTTTGCGGGTCAGGTCGCCGGTAGTTTTACGAAGAGCCGCCTGACGCGATTTCTTAGCCGTGAGAAATTTCTCCAACAGTTTAATGTCTCCCTGAGTTCGAATCCATTCGGTCTCCATCCGGCCGGAAGTTTCCTGGTGGTAAGAATAATCATGCAACTTGGATTGGAACTGACCGATGACTCCGTTCAATTTTCCACGTAGCGCAGTCAACGCAGCCAGATCTTTCGCCAAATGCTCTTGAGCCCGTTTCAGCTGAGCCGCCAAATTGGTGTCATCGGGCGCTTTCTCCACATGCGCAGCTAACTGATCATGCCGTTCCTTGACGGCGTTCAATCGCTGCAAGGCGGGTTGTTCCTGTTTATCAACGAAATCATGGAGCGTTCGGCGGGCAGTTTCCATGAGCTCACGGCGACGCACATGATCGCGGGAGGCATTGTTCTTATTCTGCTCGTCCTGCCGCAGCTTGCCCTGTGCCGACCGTAATTGCCCCTCCCAATCCCGCACATGCCGGTCAATCGACTGCAAATCCCCCAGAGCATCGACGCGGGATTGATCCACGGCGGACTCTTTACCAATCAGTTCATGATACACCGCCGCCTTGGCCGCGTAATTGGCGCGCATCTGGAGCATCTTTTTTTCAGCGACGTCCAAGCCGTTCTTCAAGACATTCGCCTCATGCGTTTGAGTTTGCTGCAATGTTCGGGCGCGGGCATCACGTTGCCCTCGAGCGGCATCCACTTTTCGTTTGGCATCGTCCCGCTGGCGTCGGGCATCATCACGCGGGCCGTTGTACTGATTAAGCGTATCCCGGGCGCGGTTCCGTCGATTCTCGGCGAATTCACGGGCCTTCCGGGTCCGAGCAACCGCCGCTGTGATTTCCACCGGTCGCACGTCTCCCTTGAATGCTGCGCGCGCCTTGTCATAATCCGCCTTGCGTTCACCCTGATGTTTCACATGCCCGTCATGCTGACGCTGACGATCCGCCTGATACTTGGCCACTTGCTCGGCATTGGTTTTCGCCTGATCCGTCAACGCCTTCTTCTCCGCCTCGATAGCCTTCTTTGTCTCGGCCACCCGACGCGTCGTGAGTTCATGAATCTCCCGAAGGCGCGGGTTAAATAAATGCAAACTCACATGCAGCTTCCGTTGGTATAGAGCGTAATCGCTCGCAGTTTGTGCCGCGTTAGCCCGGGCTTTGCGGGCTTGGGTCTCCTGCTCCTGTATCTGTTTCAGGATCGCATTGACCTCAGCATCCAACGCGGCGTGTTCCGATTCCAGTCGCCGCCATTTTTCATCGAGCTGGGCCAGATAAACCTTCGCCGCGGAGCGGGCTTTGAAAATGCTGTCGAAGCGCCCCTGTCCCGCTACGGTTTGTTGTTGCTGCTGTTCGCTCAACGCCCCCCAGGTGGTCCAGGCGCGTTCCAGAATGTTGGGTTCGGATTGGAATGCGATCTCCTGAATTTCATCGGCCTTGAGGCGGAGTTTGCGGAAGGGCGTTTGATCGGCGATCAACACAGAGCCATCCCACTCCAGCTTGCGCAGGCGTATCTCCGTGCCCAGTTGCGTGCGCACCACCCATTGTTCTCGGGCTTTGGCCGGTTTTTGCAGAAACACCGCCGAGGCTTGGGACCCACCCTGATATTGCTTGGAGCCGAAGAGGAGGGTTTGCAGGGTGATCTTGTTGTTCTTGATGGACAGTATTTCTCCTTCCAAAAAATCGCCGCCGACCAACAGCACACCCTCGCGGCCGATCTTGCCGGAACGAATGCGGTCAGCCACCGGCAACGACAACGGCTGGAAGAAAATGGCCGCCGCATTCACGGTCGTCAGGCGCACTCCGGCCGGTTCCCCGACAAACCGAACCCGGCTACCAGTCAGGGATTCCACCGGATGGGCAATATAACTGCCGTTCCAAGCGAGGGCGCCGGCTGCTGGAATCGCCGGAGGCGCAGGGGGCAACGGCCAGTCCTTTATCGCGCTCAAGGTTGTCCATGCCAGTCCCGGCCCGCTCCAGTCCAGCTCCAGAATCGCGTAGCTGGCCAGGTTCAAATACTCGAGCCGAAACGGATGTTCGCCGGCGGTCAACCGAATGGAGCCGGTGGCACGGCGGTAGGAGAACTCCGCCGGAGTCCCCAACACCTCCTTGTCACCGATCATCAGGCGCGCACTGTCATCGCTGGCCAACCGAAATTGATAATCCCCCGCGCGCGGCACATTCAGCCGCCCCTCAAAGAGAATGGCCCCGGGGGTGTTGCCCAATCGGCGGACCGTCACGTATTGGCGGCTCACATCATCAATCGTGCTGGGATCACGAGTAAGCACCTCCTTGAACGTGGTAAATGAGCCCCGCCAGATTTTAGTTTTCACCTCGCGCAGTTCCGCCTTGGCACCGGGGGCCGGAGTCAAATGCGCCTTGCGAATTATTCCCCAAGAAAAAGTCTGCCCGTTGACCCGGACGCCCTGTTCAGAGAGTTGCTGAAGAGAACCCGAGACGGTTTTCCCGTCCCGAGTCTGGATGGTAGCCGCCGAAAGAGAGAATTGGACCACCGCAAAAATTAGTGCGATAGCGGTCGGACGCAACATGATGCCTAACGTTGGTAAAGTGGCAGGTAGTGGTAAGGCATCGCCAACATAGTAGTGTAAACGGCCGTGGTATAGATTGGTCCCACCCCGCCGCGCCCACTGGCGTCCCAACGGTAAATATCGCCTTCCTTCTTGATACTCTTCACCACGGTGGTGGCAATGGCCTTGTACCATTTCTCCCAAGTATCGCCACCGATCATGTATTGCGCCGGTGCCGCGTAGAAATTGCCATACACATACCACTCCTGAGATTCCCGGTGGTTGGCGAACAAGTACTTGGATCCCTTCATGACCATCGGATCATCGTATAAACCGCAAACCTGTAGTGAATAGATGGCCGCCGCCGTTCGGGCAAATCCCGGTGAAGAACCCGGCTGATAACTGAACCCGCCGGTGCCGGCATGGTGACAGGCTTTCACGTATTTCACGGCGTTATCAATGGTGCGCTGCGGCACATCGATCCCGGAATTCTTTGCGGC
>Ga0208624_1000442_pt1 | contig 21784 bp, 16 predicted proteins | sample Knorr_S23_td_DCM_FD_185607 | JGI IMG/M metagenome (GOLD analysis project Ga0208624, IMG submission 185607) | Marine microbial communities from Southern Atlantic Ocean transect - Knorr_S23_td_DCM_ad_71m_LV_A (SPAdes) (version 2) | ecosystem: Environmental > Aquatic > Marine > Oceanic | place...
CAATAAGCTCACCGCTCCACTTGAACAAATAGCATGAGCCTCTTCAGGAATAAAAACTGACTGATCTGCAGCAATTGGGACCGAACAAGATTGTTTTAATGCTTTAAGCGCAGGTGCCCCAGCAATAGCCGATACTGGCTGTTCAACCATTTCTAAATCAAATTTAGAAAGTCTTTGTATCATTAGCTGGGCTTCCATTAAATCCCAAGCTTCGTTTGGATCAATTCGAAGCCTTTTTGAGCCTATTGCTTTTCTAACTGCTTTTACATTTGCAATGTCTTGGTTATTCGTGCGTCCAACTTTTAGGTATATAACTTCGTATCCTTCTTTAGCTAATTGCTTTGCATGAGTTGCAATCTCTTCTGTAGTATCACCTTGTACAAAACCCATAAAACTCACAGTATCATTTAATTTACCACCAATAAGTGCATGTACTGGTAGACCCAAAGATTTACCTAATGCATCCCAAAGAGCCAACTCAACCCCAGAAAAAGCAATATTCCCTATTCTGGGATGTGATTGGCTAAGATAGTGATGGCCGAAACTATTAGTAAAAATCTGTTTCATTAAGTCAAGAATCTGAGTTACGGACTTACCAATTATTATCGGTTTAACATTTTTTAGAATTGAATAAATAGCTTGCGGGGATGCAAAAGTAGGAGCAGTTTCTCCGTATCCAATAATACCCTCTTCTGTTTCAATCTCAACTAAGATAGTTATTTGACCTAAGTTTTTTCCCATGGCCCAAACGTAAGGTTTCTTGAACTTAGAAAAAAGAGGTTTCAGACGGATATCTTTTATTTTCACTATCTTATCTCCCAAAAAATTATTAATAACTTTGATTTAATTTTAGGAACTCGTTAAAGTATAAATTGTATTACTGTTACCAGCAATAAATATGTAAAGTCTTTTACATAAATCTGAATTTCCAGATTTTACTGTGAAAAGATTAATGATTTCATAATAAATAAAAAAATCACTATAATAACAAGAGATACTTAGTGAAATTCACATTAGACTTCAGAAAATTTTTTCATAGCAAAAGTGTTTTCACTTACATTTTAATGAGCCTAAAACCCATTCAAATATACTTATTTTTTCCAAGGAACCGCAGTGACATGAGCTGTGTTTTTTGTTTGGTCTTTTTGATTATCCTTTTCTTAAAATCAAAGAAGTGCCCAAAAGTGATTAACACTCTATAGCAATGATTCATTGAAATAACTCAAGGCGTAAAGCACAAGACAGAAACTAGTTCTTACCCTTCTCATGTTTCTTATGCTTTATCAGGAAAATCACGAAAACTGTTGTCAAAAATAGGTGACCAACATCCATTTCTGCAAAAATCGCCGATCAAGTTTACCCTAGTCAACAATATGCTAAACTGTGACGATGGTTCGTTGTGAACGATTTGTGGGGTTGTGTAGGTTTTTCTTAGTACGGTATTCCCTCATCAACTCTCCTCTTTTTAATTTGATTTTCATCAAGGTTTAACTTTTTCACTACAGGGTGTTTTTCATCAACAACTCTCCAGTAAGGAAAATTTTCATCATCTTTATGCAGTTCAATTGCCATTCTTAGAAATATCCCAGTTGTTACTGGACAAGTATTATCTGCCCCAGCTTTTAATGCTAGTCCACGCCTTAGTTCTTTAATGCTTAAATAAGAACCCTTGGGTATCGTAAAAATAAACTCTGAAATTTTCTCTGGCGAAGAGATAAGCATTTTCTCGCCAGCAGAAATATCCGAAAAACCTTTATCTAGAATTTTTACAATATTTCTACTCAATAATTATCTCCTAAAATCCACACAATTCCATCATTTGACTGTGACTGTATACTATTAAATCGCGATTTAACGTGTTCGCTCCATATTCATATGTTCTCTATGAACGCTAGAATCATTTAATACAATCTGAAATAACTTACACAATGTTATATTTACTTATTTAATACTTTTTATACATTAGTATTTGTTTCCATATTGATACCTCATCAAATAGAGTCCATTCACGTCTGATCTTTGGTTCCCCTTGAATTAATTCTCCATACTCTGCATGGGTAATGCCAAGGACAAAAACTTCTGCACCGGTTGGCTCACTGAATGCCCCAAATCCATCGTGTTTTCCATGAAGAGACCACCGAACTGCAGCACGAGGAGGCATGTTTTTGTCATCACGCCCAATAACATGGTGAACTTTAAATTTTGCATGTGGGAAGCTAGATCTGAGACCAGTCCAAAAACTATCTGCTCCTTTAAAACTGCGAGTAGTAATGCCTCCTGGATATTCCAGTTGAGCAGAGCGATCGTATTCATTAAATATAGTATCTAACTCGTAATGCATTATTTTTTCAATTGTGCTGGCAAGGCGTTGCCCCCAGATATTAGTATTGCCTTTTCCTAAATAAGGGCCAACGGTATCATTTGCAGGCGTATAAGGTTTAATGCATTTTTTTGGACCACCTTCACGTTCGATAAGATTACTTGCATAATCTTTTGGATCTAAACCCAATTGACGAACTATTGCACCCTGATCACGAATTAACCATTCGTCGTCAATTTTATTATTAGTAGCATGACAGTCAGCAATAATTCGGTATTGTAGATATTTTCCTGATGGAGCTCCATAAAGGCCATGATATGTGTGTGTGGCAGTAGATATTAGACGGTGTGATGAAAGCATGCCTTCTCCCTCTGCAGTACACCAGATCACATCCTCTCCCAGCAAGGTACGATCGGGAAATTCTGCTAATGTAGCCATGGTTGCAGCAATGACATTGTCATTGCCAATTACCACTGAGGCAGGTGAACGCACCACTATATCATTTGCATAATAATCATTAAGCTTTGCAATTTTGCGTTCTTCCCAAATTTCTTTTGTTATACCTAAAATATAGTGTGGAAAGTTTCTAAATTTTGGATCGAATCCTTTCATGGTCAATGCCTCATCATTTAATACTCTCCTATTGGGAAAGATAATCTACCTTTTATGCGGGCCTTATTGAATTCATTCATACGTGCAAAGACATCAATATTTAGTTGATTGTAGACATCTAAAAGATCTACCATTACCCAGTTTTCACGAATTTTACCCCTTTCAATACGCCAGAAATCAAGCGATTTCATTGTTATACGTTTTCCTGTTGGCGCTATTCCCATCCAACCGTCATTAGTTATTGTCTGTATCATGTTAGGCCAGCCAGTGACTGCAGCATAATCTTTATCACCAAAAAAATGATATGTTATTTCATCCACATATTTTCCTCTGTCTGGCATAGCATTAATAAATGGAATTTGATGCCAGTTTCTAAAGCCAGCAATTCCACGTGCAGTCCCAATACCAGCTGGCCCATACCAGTTAACTCTGTCATCCCAAAAGTGGGGCATTTTCATTATATCTACATCACCTTGTGAAGGATGTTTTTTCATATGTTGAAGCATAGTCTTAACAAGGTCACACGATGCATTAGAATGTTTATCATCCCAAGGCCCTGAAACTAAGCCATCGTTAGTAGCTGGACCTGGAATACAAAACTCTAATCCCAAAGAAGGCGCCATTGGCCAAGCATTAGCCTGGATCATAACCTCAGGAATATCCCAGAGTGCCTGAACCTCTACCACTCGCCCTTGTTCAAATCGGTAAAATTCGTGAAACCTCATGTGTGTCAAATGACCAGTTGGCGGAATATCAAGCCAAGGCCCAACAAATGTACCAACATAATGGCCACCACACCCAATCCAGTTATCACCATGCTCAGTCCGTCCACCGATTACGATCCAGTCCCGCCGCTCAAGATCTGGCATTGCCTCAAATAATGGCGCATAGCAAGTATCAAAAAAGTCGTCCGGACCTACTAAATCGCCAAACGGGTATGGCATGTGGACAACTGCGTCAGTCAGCAATAAATCATTAAGTGCATTCCGAACACCTACCTCTGTGAAATCGGCCTGTGCTTTACGGAGCTTTGCAATAATTTCTTTATTTGTTGAGTTTATGTCATCCTTGACTTTATTGTTATTCATTTATCTAACCCTTAACCGCTCCAGCAGTTAATCCACTTACAATTTGACGTTGAAAAAACAGAATTAACACCAATATTGGTGCCGTTACTGAGACTACGGCGGCTACTGCATACATTACCTTACCTTCAACCTGTGTGGTGCCAAGGAAGCTATTTATAGCGGGAATGATCGTCTCATTTTCTTCACTGAGAAGCATTACAGTTACTGTGAAGTCGTTATAGGCTAAAAGAAAACTAAAAAGCCCTGTAGTTATGACCCCAGGCCACATGACCGGAACAATAACATACCGAAATGCTTCAAAACGTGTGCAACCATCGATCATTGCACTTTCATCCATATCTTTGGGTACGTTGAGGAAGAATGAATGTAACATCCAAATGGTAAATGGCTGGTTCATTGCAACGAGTACAATAATGGTGGTTGGTAAATACCCCCAAATATTCCATTCAAAAAACGGTAGTAGATATCCAGATACTAACGTGATGTGTGGCATTGCACGGAAAACTAGAGCGGCCATCAATATCCAAAAAGCGTAACGAAATCCAGAACGTGCCAGAGCATAGCCACCCAGTGTTCCAAATGTGAGAGAAATTATAACAGTAAAAAACACTACTATCCCAGAGTTAAGAAAATTCTTCCAGAAACCTTCAATTATCCAGGCACCGTAATACCCGGAGCCAGTGAATGCATTACCAGTTTCTCTTGCGGTGTTAGTTCCCCAAAGTGCATACATCCAATCTGCTTTTGAAAAAAAATCAGATTGAACTTTGAAACTACCCCAGAATGTCCAAAGGAAAGGGAAGGCAGCTATTAGCAGCCATAGAGCAACTAGGCTAAATGAAAGGACGCTAAAAAATTTGATAGGAGTACGTGCTGTTCTTGTCATGATAGTAGTTTCATAGCCTCCTAAGCTTAAAATCTCGCCAATTACGGATCAGAACTGGTGTCAACAGGAAGATTACCCCAATAATTGTCAAAATCGATGTTGCCCCAGCTGATCCATAAAGGGGGTTTCCACTCTCACGAAGATCATTAAAAATGATCCAGCTAAGTGACCGAGCGTGTGCTTCAGCTGAAAAGCTTACAATCGGTTCAAAGACTCTAAAGTTATCCATCAACAGCATCAATGTAACAAAGGTAATCAATGGTACTAGGTGGGGGACTACGACGTAAACTGTGCGCTGCCACTTTGTAGCTCCGTCAATCTCAGCAGCCTCTAGCGTATCAACTGGGACAGTTTGGAGACCAGCATAAAACACTATAAAACTAAATGGGAGCGTATGCCATATTCCGTAGACAATTAACATAGTCCAGGTCAACCCAGTTGAAGCTTTGAGGCTTAGGTCCGGATCATTGAAAATCAGTTGAATAGTGGCCCCAATAATTCCATCTCCATCAACCATCCAAAATAAAATCAAAGATCCAACCAGTGGTGTTACTAGGAACGGCAAAAGTGAGACAAATATGGATGGTCCCTTTATTATATTTGGTAAGCCGTTGACCCCAATAGCAATTGCCAAACCCAGTAGCAAAACCAACGGCGTAACAACGGCAGTATACGTTAATGTGAACATTAAGGCACCATAGAAAGGAAGATCTAAGACTTCGTTTAGGAAGCCACTAAAGGTCCGTGAGACTGCCCAAGCATTACCAACTTCAGCAAATGCTAGATGTGAGCGGTTTAGATAAGTACCTATGCCATTAAACTTACCTAACGGTGAATCTTGACGAAGCTCCTTGGTTGCTTCGATATCCACTGAAGTTGTCTCCCTACAGCCAAAAGGACCACAATTTTTCGACAAAACTAATACCTGGTCATGCTGTATAAAAAGAGATTGCACAAAAGCGGAACCTATAGGAATTGCAATGAATAAAATCATTGCCGAAAGCGTAGGTAGTATGAACCAAAAAAAAGTACGGTGTTTCACTCTTTACATCCGTTTTTAAACAAAAACACGGTGGGGGGGACTGGAGTTTTAATGATCCCCCTCACCAAGGTTTCTCCAGTTAAACCAACCTACTGAAGAAATCCTTTTTCTTTTGCAGCTGTCACATAAGCTGCTTCGACATCTGCAAGGGCTTTTTCTGCACTTTCGTTACCTTTAAGGAACTCTGATAACTCTGAGCCTAGCGCATTGTGCAACAACCCAATTTGTGGAAGCATTGGGTATGGAACCGCACCACCTTGAGCAGTCGCAGATACGCCTTCCGCAGCCGCACCCGGCTTAAAGCCTTCGAGCAACCAAATTGCATCATCGTTATTGGCGGCAACCATATCCGAGTTCAATGAGCTTGCCAGAGCGGCAAATGTAGCTTCTGCTTCTGCATCCGATACGTTTTTCGAAATAGTAAAACCATCCCACCACAGTGTCGCACCGGGTATACCACCTGGCTTAACTGATGGAGCTGAAGAAAGAACAGTATTTGATGTCACTTGTTCTGATGACCCTTCATCATCCAAAATCACCGATCCTCGAGATCCCCACATAATTCCTAGTGCAGCCTCTCCAGCTTCCCATATTGCCTGAGTTTCATTGGAGGCCTGTGTTAAATGATCGGGGTGTGCATATTCAACTAACGCCTTGAGCGTGTTTAAAGCTGCAATACCAGCTGCACTATTAACGGTAGGTTCAGCGGTACCAGGCTTAAAGAACTCACCTCCATGCGCAAGGAAAACTAGGTTAAACGACTCACCAACATTCCATCCTGTTTTCATATTCATAACGATTGGATATTCCATGATACCCGCTTTACGAATAGCTTGGGCTGCGTCAATTATCTCACTGTATGTGCCAGGGATACTATTTATGCCGGCTTTTTCAAGAATATCCTTACGGGAGAATAGATGTTGTGAGTTGGCCATGAAAGCAACAGCCATGATGTTGTCATCAATCGTAATCATTAGATTCTTTGGTAGATCAGCTCCATATTTTTCAACCAAATCATTAAGAGGACGAACTAAGCCATCGTTCATAAGCTGTGTTAGGGTAGAATTTGCTACAATAACGCTAGTATACTCAGCTGGATTTGGTGTTAGTGCAGCATTCATTATTTGACGCGCTTCTGTTGTATGATTCCGTGTGAACTCTGACGCGCTAGCTGCACAATTTTCCTCAGCTGTTCCAGCGACAGCATGTATAGCAGGGAAGTCACTAGCAAGAATTCGAATTGACTGTCCAGAAGGGCCACAGTCTTTAGCAAATGCCGCCGAACAAATTAAGGTAGCTACGGCACTTGTCAGAATTAATTTTTTTAAAAACATCTTTTTTCTCCATTTTCCTCGATTGCACTATTAAAAACTAGAAAACTTTTTCTCGATCTAGACGTGCATTCTTCTCTAGAGTCGATAATTGATACAAATACTAAAAAATAATAGACCATTTCAGACTTTTTATATAATGAATTAGGTGTATGACAGATATAAATGACATTAATATCAGACTAATTGATAGCACAATGCTACTCGTTTTTCTTAGAACAATGCGGCATAAAAAGGCCACAGCAGTAGCAAAAGAAATGGGGTTAACACAACCAGCTGTCAGCCACGCATTAAAGCGACTTCGAATTCTATTTAAGGACCCGTTATTTCTGCGTCGTGCTCATGGATTGGAGCCAACGGCACTTGCACGCGAATTAGAACCAAAAGTTGAAAATATAATCCGCTTAATTTCACAAACAATTGAGGGATCAGAGCAATTTTTTCCAAATTCAGCAACAACAGATTTGCGGATCGGTGCATTTGATTATGAATTAACCAACATCATTCCTAAACTTGTTGCTAAGCTACGTTTAGTCAGTCCAAACATAAATATACATGCCTTCCCACTCCACAGCGATGGAGCAATTCACGCATTATCCCAGGGGCAAATCGATCTTTCAATTGGCTACTTCAATTTTCCAACACGAGGAAGAAAAACCTATATTGCTGAAAAACTTCACAGCGAACATTATGTTTTAGCTGCTCGCAGAGGTCATAGCATATTTAAAGGAAAGCTAACTCTTGAGAAAATCGCTAAAGAAAAACACCTTTTAATATCCCCTTATGGACGAATTAAAAATTTATTAGATCATGCTTTGGATCTTCAAGGCTTAAAAATAGACATTCAAACAATTGTTCCATCACTTTTTCCAGCGTTATCAATATTGGAAAATTCCGATCTAGTCGTGACTCTGCCAAAAAGAGTAGCAGAAGATAATGGCCAGAAATTTGATATTGCACATAGAGATCTGCCAATTGAAGGCGGAGAATTTCAAATTCATGCAGTGAGGCATGTTCGTGATGCAAAAAGTCCATTGCACCTTTGGCTACTCAAAATATTAAGAGAATTAGTGACACAGTAGATATTAGGAAGATTATTGGCAAGACCCCAAGAGTAGATTGGGAACAATCCAACAAACGGTAAAGGTAAATAAAAAGGGTAAATTATTGCATTTAAGAAATGGCTGGGGTGGTAGGATTCGAACCTACGGTACACGGGATCAAAACCCGTGGATATTGTTATCAGGAGTTATCAGGATTCTCATAAGCCTTTTAAATAGTTCTTACCCTTCTCATGCTTCTTATGAGTTATCAGGAAAATCACGAAAACTGTTGTCAAAAATTAAACTATTATCAAAACAGCGCGTGGAAGTGTCTTTAAGAATAATAACGTATTCGCTGTCATTAACAGGTACGAAGAACGTGAGGTACGTCTTAGAGAAGAACGTAATCGAAAGTATGAGCATAAATGGGGAAAAATGTATCTGACATTTGAGAGAAAATAGCTATGATACAGATGGAAAAATAAGGAAAATATGAGAGAAAAGCAGAATGAGTGTTTTCAGGATTACAAAAGATGAATAATACAATATATTCATATTTTTTAAATTTTAGTAACTTAAAAATCAGCTATGAGGTTAGACATTAAATGGTTGAAATCTTTGTTTGGCATAAAGGCAGATAAAGAAAACTCTAGCGAATACAAAAGTGAAAAAATTAAGAAAAGCTCAAAGTAATAGAATGAAGTCAGAAGATATTATTTTTTATCTTACAAAATACGGAGATTTAATCTTCAAGAAGTATTGGGTTTACTCATATCTTTTCGGCTTCATAATATTCTTGAATGTAATATTAATGATTTTCCTAGATAATCTTTGAGATTGAAGGTTGGAGGGAAAGAAAAAGGTGATGATGGCTTACCTGAAATTCACTTTGAATGGAAAAGAAAATAGATAGAATAAATTCAAATTGCTCTGTTCCGAATGAATTAATTTTTTACCAGCAAAAGGTGGTTTCCTATGATATTTGTTGAAAGAGAAGAAGATGAAATTCTAAGAATTGTAGAGCCAATAATGGATAACTGCCTAAATGGTTCTAATGAAGATAATCACGCTAAGCATACTAGAGATTTTACTGAAAGAATGAGGAAAATTGTAACTCCTGAAAACCTGAGATTTCAGCTATCAAAAAAACCTCGTGTCTTTTTTACTGAAAGAAAATTCATAAAACTGTTTAGAAGGCAAGACTCCATTGGCATCATATGGAAACAATTCATCTCTACATCGAATGATGAGCTAATGAATCAAGCAATATTTATCGAAAGAAATGAGCAAATTCTCATTGATCATTGCATGATATGTTAAATTATTGATTTTTGGTTTGGAAGACAGTCTCTCCTCCAGCTGCGGTCTAGGACGCCTTGCTCAATCAAACTTGTTTCAATTTGTTTGATCTCTGCACGCACCTTGCGACCTACCTCAGCGCGCTTCTTAGCCGCCTGGCGTTTTTGTTTTATTAGTCTTCCGTGCGTAGTGTGCAGAGCAGCAATTTTATCACGGCCAGCTTGGGTTCGAGGTCCTGTCGACTTACCACCATGTCGGGTGCAGCGACCGGTTCGCTTAACTGCAGGGCGCTGGCATTTCCCTCCAGCCTTGGTTCTTGCACCGCATCGAACACCGGGCCAATCAGGGCCAAAGCGCGTGTCTAAGCCAATTGTCACGTTACCTTTTGTTATCATTTTGAACACCCCGATATGAGTGTTATATAATAGCAAAATATTCGTCGCCTTGCGCCGTACATAACTGAGTGTGGTTAATGTTTTCAAAATCTGCTGCATATCAAGCTCTGATAGAGCAAAAGACACCATGTACGAGATCCGCCCATCCGCGGTTCTAGGGCCTTTTTCATCGAATCAGTATTGTGTTTTATTGGGTATAATGTTCGTTCTGATTAGCATTTTGAGCGTGCCAGCGCCCTTGGTCGTTATTTCTACGGACGTTAGAGCGACGCTCCGGTATTTTCGCCAACAAAGCGGCCATCAGGTGTCTTACCCTTAGTCGCTAGTTCGGGCCTTCCTTCGCTATTGCCGCCCACCTTCGCCTCTTGCGTGTTCTGCAAGCTAGCCACACCCCAGTCCATAACGACTTTGCCGGCTTCACCGGAAATCATGGCCACAAAACCACCCTCAAAATCGTCGATGCTAATGCGATGCGTGATCAAATCCGTCAGATCGAGTCCTGACTGTACGAGCGCGATCATCTTATACCAAGTTTCGAACATTTCACGGCCATATATGCCTTTGACGTTGAGCATCTTGAAAATAATCTTGTTCCAATCAACAGCAAACCCAGTCGGCGCGATACCAAGTAGTGCAATCTTGCCGCCATTGTTCATCTTGTCGATCATATCGCGCATCGCGGGGGCAGCGCCCGACATCTCCAGGCCTACATCGAACCCTTCTGTCATACCTAAATCTGCCATAACGTCAGATAGGTTCTGCTCGGCCGCATTAACAACATGTTGCACACCCAGTTTGCGCGCTAAATCAATCCGATACGTGCTGATGTCAGTGATTACCACTTTGCGTGCGCCCACTTTTTGAGCTACCAAAGCGCCCATAATTCCTATGGGCCCCGCGCCCGTGACCAATACGTCCTCACCGACGAGGTCAAAGCTAAGGGCGGTATGCACGGCGTTGCCGAACGGATCAAAAATGGCCGCTACTTCATCAGGTATGTCGTCCGGTATTGGAACGACATTAGCCTCAGGGATGGAGAGATACTCGGCAAATGCGCCTGGGCGATTGACACCGACTCCCATAGTGTTACGGCACAATTGCCCGCGTCCAGCACGGCAATTCCGGCAGATTCCACAGACGACATGACCTTCTCCTGAGACACGTTGACCAATTTTGAACTTCTTTACCGCGTTTCCATAATCAACGATTTCGCCGCAAAATTCATGACCTACCACCATGGGCACGGGCACAGTCTTCGCCGACCATTCATCCCATTTCCAGATATGAACATCTGTGCCGCAGATTGCAGATTTGCGGACTTTGATCAGCACTTCGTGCGGACCAGGTTCTGGCACAGGTACGCGTTCCATCCAAAGGCCTTCCTCGGCACGGGCCTTAACCAATGCTTTCATGTGATTAGTCATTGAATAACTCCCATCTCTTGCCCAACTTCAATGAACGCATCAATGGCGCGATCAAGTTCTGCTAGGCTATGTGCTGCAGACATTTGTGTGCGGATGCGGTCCTGCCCGCGCGGAACAACAGGAAAGGAGAATGGCGCGACGAAGACACCTTTTTCATCTAGGCGGGCCGCCATGTCCTGCGCGAGCTTGGGATCACGCAACATCACTGGAATGATTGGGTGCTCACCTGGCAGGAGGTCAAAGCCAGCGGCGCCCATGCGCGCACGAAAATGCGATGCATTGTTCATCAGTTGGTCGCGACGTTCGGTCGAAGCTTCCAGCATGTCGATAACCTTTAGTGTCGTTGCAGCAATCACCGGTGCCAACGTGTTGGAAAAAAGGTAGGGACGCGAACGTTGCCGCAGCCAATCAACGACCTCACGCTTTGCGCATGTATAGCCGCCCGACGCGCCACCGAGCGCCTTGCCCAGCGTACCTGTGACGATGTCTACACGTCCCAAGACATTACAATGTTCAATAGAGCCACGACCTGTCTGCCCTATAAAGCCGACGGCATGGCTATCATCTACCATAACCATTGCATCATAACGGTCTGCTAAATCACAGATTTCTGAAAGCTTTGCAATAAAACCATCCATAGAAAAGACGCCATCTGTGGCGATTAGCTTGAAGCGCGCACCGGCCGCGGTTGCAGCCTGAAGCTGTGCCGCCAGATCGTCCATATCGGAATTGGCGTACCGGTATCGTTTCGCTTTACAAAGCCGCACACCGTCAATAATCGACGCGTGGTTCAGTGCATCCGAGATAATTGCATCTTCAGGCCCCAGCAGTGTCTCAAAAAGCCCAGCATTGGCGTCAAAACAGCTCGAATAGAGGATCGTATCCTCAAAGCCAAGAAACCGAGATAACTTCGTTTCGAGATCGGTATGCTCTTCTTGCGTGCCGCAAATGAACCGTACTGAAGACATGCCATAGCCATATTGTGTTAGCGCCTTCCGACCTGCCTCAATCAATTCGGCATTGTCGGATAGCCCAAGGTAGTTATTTGCGCAAAGATTAATAACTTCCCGACCACTCTTAAGTGCCACGGTTCCGGCCTGCTTAGATGCTATTACCCTTTCAGATTTGTACAGCCCTGTGTTCTTGAGTTCGTCTAGTTCCGAATTCATATAGGTCAAGAAACTTTTAGTCATTGCTTCAATCCTTAGCAGTAGAATTTATTAACTTTTGCGCCCGAAAGAAGTGCTCAAGTATATGCGCTTCGACGCAGGCTCGGTCGTTCATTAGATGGGCAACAGTTTCGGAACGCTCTGCGGGAATATCACCCCAAACCGGAGGGTGTGAAGTCTTGCCGGTTGCGTCATGCACCGTGTCGGGAAATTTTGCAGGATGCGCGGTTGAGAGCGTTACCATCGGCACATCCGGATCGGCATGTTCGCGCGCAACCTTGACGGCAATGGCGGTGTGCGGGTCGGTTAGATATCCTGTATTTCTCAAAATTAGGGCAACTTCTTCCAACGTTTCGATTTCGGACACAACACCAGCATCAAAACTATCGCGGATAAAAGTAAGCATCTTATCTGGCAGACTGTAATTGTGGTTGTTTTTCAATGCTGCCATCAGGTCACGTACGATGGTCGAGTCCTGCCCTGCAGCCTCGAACAGTAAACGCTCAAAATTCGACGAAATTTGGATATCCATCGAGGGAGTGATTGTTGGTTTGACAGACTCAAGTCGGTGATCGCCGGTCGTCAGAGTGCGAGCAAGAATATCATTTTCATTGGTTGCAATCACCAACCGACTGATCGGCAGGCCCATCTGCTTCGCGACGAAGCCGGCATATATGTCACCAAAATTTCCAGTCGGCACGGTAAAGCTGACGCGCTGCTCAGGGGCGCCAAGCGCGGCCGCCGCAGTAAAGTAATACACCACTTGCGCCATCACCCGCCCCCAATTGATCGAGTTGACCGCCGACAACCGGATCTTGTTTGCAAAGGACTGATGGCCAAACATATCCTTCACCATCGATTGGCAGTCATCGAAGCTGCCATCGATCGCTATTGCGTGGCAATTTTCAGCGCCAATGGTTGTCATCTGGCGTCGCTGGAAATCCGATACCTTGCCATTGGAGAACATGAAAAATGTGTCTATGCCGTTGCAGTTTTTGAACGCTTCAAGCGCCGCACCACCTGTGTCACCGGACGTGGCCCCAACAATGGTAAGACGTTCTCCGCGTTCACGGAGCACATGATCCATAAGTCGTGAAAGCATCTGCATGGCGACGTCTTTAAATGCTAGGGTCGGCCCGTGAAACAGCTCCAGAAGCCAGTCGTTTGGCCCCATTTGCACCAAAGGTGTTACGGCAGGATGATGGAAAGTGGCATATGCCTCTTCAATTATCTGCCGCAAATCGACATCGTCAATCTCTCCGCCTACAAAGGGCGACATTACTGCGAAAGCTACCTCTGTGTAGGGCTTGCCCCGAAATGATCTAATATCATTTAAGGTCAGTTTCGGCCACGCCGCAGGCACGTAGAGCCCGCCGTCACTAGCCAGCCCCACTAGCAGCGCATCTTTGAAGGAAAGCGTCGGTGCGTTTCCGCGTGTCGATATGTAGCGCATGTTTCGAATCCCTTCGTCCTGGACGCGTTGGCTTAGCTGCCGACAAACAGACGTGGGTCCCACGGATAGACTGACATCGTTTCAAAGCCATCATCCGTAATAACGCCCTGGTCTTCCAGCTTGACCATGTGATCTCCGCCAACTTCGCCCACTAATGCCTCTACGCAAAGCGTCAGGCCAGGTTCAAGAATAGCGTCAAAGGCACCGTCCACCAGTCTGTCTGGATAGGCTATCAAGGGCCACTCGTCACACATGCCAACACCATGCATCGGAGATGAATATTTGAGCGCATCATATTTGTCCTGAAGGACATGCAAAGACCGTGTCAGGTCTTCCATATGAAGGCCCGGCCGCAGGAGTGCCGTGTTATAGCGGATATGCTCTACCGCCTCGGCATAGCTTTCGCGCATATGAGACGGGGCCAGATCGTCACCGATCCACCACGTGCGGCTTAGGTCCGCACAGATACCATAAGGGCCGATCAGATCTGTATCGAAAGCGAGAATTTCACCCTCTGAGATGACCCGTGGCCCGCATTCCTGAAACCATGGGTTGGTGCGCGGGCCGGATGTGAGTAGCCGTGTTTCAATCCACTCGCCGCCACGCTTGATGTTCTCAGCATGGAGTACAGCCCAGACATCGTCTTCGGTCACGCCACCCTTAGGGATTTCGGTACGTGCAAAGTCTTCCATAACAGCCATGGCGCGCTCACAGGAATGGATGGCGCAACGCATGGCGCGCAGCTCATGCTCTGTCTTGATGCCCCGCGTGCGTTCGGTAACTTCCTCACCATCGCGGTACTCCAGGCCCGCGCGGCGGATCGCGTCAAGCCCTGCTGGTTGAATCTTGTCAATGCCGATCTGTTGGTGGCCTGGTGCGTGACGGGAAAGCAGGTCTGCGACCTCGGCAGCAAAGACATCGGCCGCCGGACCAATCCGATCACCACGGGCAAAATAGAACATATCTGCACCAGAACGGCTTTCGCGCACCAGCGGATTGAATTCTGCAAGGAATGGCGCATTCTTGTAATCCCAAAGTACCATATAGCCATCGGCACAAAGTAGGCAGGCCCGAAACGGGTTGTGGGTGTTCCATAACTGCATGTTCGTGGTGTCGGTCGCGTAGCGGATGTTCAGGGGATCGAACATCAAAAGGCCGCCATAGCCGCGCGCTACAATAGCATCGGTCAGGCGTTTATGGCGGGCCTTGCGCATTTCGGCGAGGTCTGGAAGTTCCAAACCTGCCTCGCGCCATTCGGCATGGGCGAGGGCTGTTGGCCCAATCTCAACACGGTTGCCGTCATTCTCTGTTCCGTCGCCAAGGCGTGGGCCCTGGCTTGGGTCAATCTTGCGATTATCACTATAGTGAACATTCATTTGTTTTTCATCTCCTTGTACACAACACTACATTTCCATCATTATTCCATTGATGCCCTCTGTCGCTCATGTCAAATTAGGAACGCATATTGACGCCGTTGCCGTCGTAAATTGGTCCAGCCAAAACCTCTGCATCATAGAAGTTGCCCAGAATTTCAACTTGGAGAGTGGTTCCGGCGGCTGCGAATTCGGCGGCAACATAGCCCATCGCCATCGACTTGCCGACATGGTGCGCATAGCCACCCGAACTGACGTATCCAACCGGCACGCCGTCTTTCAGGATCGCTTCGTCATGGGCGACGTCTATGCCGTTAGTGTCGATAACCATTGTCACCAGTTTCTGTGAAACGCCCTCATTGAGCGCCTTTAACGTGGCTTCCTTGCCGACGAAATCCTTCTTCCAGTTGATGAAGACATCCATCCCTGATTCGACCGCGTTGAAATCCGGGCGGTATTCCATCGTCCAGACACCCCAACCCTTTTCGAGCCTCATTGACAGCAGCGCACGCGCACCATACCAGCGATAGCCCAGATCAGCGCCGGCCTCTTCAATGGCACCGGCAAGGCGCATCAAATATTGCGGCTTGCAGTAGATCTCATAACCCAACTCGCCGGAGAAACTAATGCGGTTAAGAATTACCGGAACACCACCGACGAACGTCTGCCGCAAGTCACGAAACTTCAACGCTTCGGCGGAAACATCGTCGCGTGTGATCCGGGCCAGCAGCTCTCGCGATTTCGGGCCGGACAGTGCGATGCCGTGCCAGTCGTCCGAAACATTGGCATAGGCAACATCTGCGGGCAGGTCTTTTTCGAACCAGCGGCGGTGTGCCTCTTGCATGGCCCCCGACCCGAATAGCATGAAATGATCCTCAGCGAGGCAAGCCACCGTCAGATCGCCGTAAAGCTTGCCCTTTGGCGTCAGCATCGGTGTCAGTGCCAAGCGGCCCGGCTTGGGCACGTATCCTGCAAGAATGTGGTTGAGAAAATCGCGTGACCCTGTGCCCTTGAATTCGTGTTTGGCGAAGTTGGCGATCTCTAATCCACCAACGGCTTCACGCACGGCCCTGATTTCCTCTGCGACATAGTTGTGAGAGCGGTTACGCTCGAAGGTTGGCACTTCATGTGCATCTTCCGGTCCATCTGCAAACCAAAGCACATTTTCGAGGCCGAAACCCTGATCCATCACAGCACCCTTGGCGATCATCCGATCATAGAGTGCGGTTGTCTTTTGCTTGCGTCCTTTGGGAAGAGTCTCGTTCGGGAAGGTCATCACAAACCGGCGTTCGTAGTTTTCCGACGATTTAATTGTGCCCCAGTCAGGTGTCGCGAATTCACCAAAACGTGCCACGTCCATTGCCCAGACATCAATAGATGGCTCTCCATCGATCATCCACTCTGCAAGGGTTAGGCCCACGCCCCCGCCCTGACAAAAGCCCGCCATGACGCCAACAGCCACCCAATAATTTTTCATACCCGGAACAGGACCGATTAGCGGGTTGCCATCAGGGCCAAAAGTGAAGGGACCATTGATCACGTCCTTTATCCCGGCATTAGCCATAGCCGGAAGCCGCTCGAATGCGGTTTCCAGACGATCTGCAACACGATCCAGATCTGGCGGCAACAATTCATGACCGAAGTCCCACGGGGTGCCGCCGACTTTCCACGGGGTCGCTTTGGCTTCATAGGTGCCGAGCAACATGCCTTGACCTTCCTGACGACAATACACGTTGGCCTCGAAATCAATGCCGTGTGGTAGCTGCTGCCCAAAGTTTGCGACTTCATCCATGGGTTCGGTGATCAGATAATGGTGTTCCATCGGTTGAACGGGCAGGTGAATACCAACCATTTGACCGACCTCACGGGCCCACAGACCTCCACAATTAACAACATGCTCTGCGTTGATCGAACCTTTCGGCGTCACAATATCCCAGCTGCCATCGGGGCGCTGCGTCATGGCAGTCGCGCCACAATGGGTGAAATATTGCGCACCATGCGCTTTGGCCGCCTTGGCAAACGCATAAGTCGTGCCGGAAGGGTCCAGATGGCCGTCCTGCGCATCCCACAGCACTGCATGATAGTGGTCTGGATCGATCAAAGGGTGACGATCGGCCAATTCCTTGGGCGAAATGAATTCTTGGTCCAACCCCATGTAGCGCGCTTTTGATCGCTCACCCTTCAGGTAATCATACCATTCCTTGGTGGAGGCGGCATAAAAGCCACCGGTCTGATGCAGACCAACGGACTGGCCGGATAGCGCTTCAATCTCTTTGTAAAGATTGATTGTATAGGATTGCAGACGCGAGATGTTCGGATCTGAACTAATGGTATGGATGCCACCGGCCGCATGCCACGAAGAACCGGATGTCAGTTCGTCCCGTTCCAGCAGCACAGCATCTTTCCAGCCAAACTTGGCCAGATGGAATAGGATTGAGCAGCCAACTACCCCCCCTCCAACAACAACGACTTTTGCATGCGTTGGCAGTTTCTTGGTTCCTTTGGTCTCATCAATCTGTATCGTCGGCATTAGTGATCTCTCTTACTGTGGCATTTGGAGCTTTGTGAAGGTCAGAAGTCAGTGGGTGCACCACCCTCGGCCTTCCGCTTGGCGACAAAGGCCTCAATTTCTTCCCGAATTGCAGGTTCCAGCGGCGGCGGCTCATAGGCGGCAAGGCGGCTTTTCCACTCGGCATTCGCATGTTCTATCGTGATTGGCGACCCGCCTTCTTGCCAGGTCTCAAAATTGCGCCAGTCACTCAGGATCGGAGAATAGAAAGCATCGCGATATCGCGCCTGGGTGTGTTCGGTGCCAAAAAAATGACCCGCTGGACCAACCTCATCAATGGTTTCCAGCGCCAAGTCGGCCGGGCTGGTCGAAACTGGCTGAAGGAATTCGGAAACCATCTGCAGCAAATCAATATCTAGGATCGTTTTTTCATATGAGCAGCAAAGGCCTCCTTCGAGCCAGCCTGCCCCATGCATAAGCATATTGGCACCTCCATTAATGGCGCCCCACAGTGAGAATACCGCCTCATATGCCGCTTGCGAATCAACAGTATTGGCTGCGCATACATTTGAAGAGCGATAGGGAATGCCGTAGCGCCGCGCCAGCTGCCCACCGATATGCTGTGCCTTCATGTATTCAGGCGTGCCAAAAGCAGGAGAACCGGTTTTCATATCCACATTGGAGGTAAACCCGCCATACATTACTGGCGTCCCAGGGCGCACCATCTGGGTGAGAGCTACACCTGCCAGGGCCTCCGCATTTTGCAACGTCACAGCGCCAGCAATCGTGATCGGAGCCATGGCTCCTGCCAGCGTGAATGGCGTGATGACAACAGGCTGACCCATCTGGGCCAGGTCCATAACGCCCTGCATCATCGGAATATCCAGTTGTAGAGGAGAGTTCGTGTTGATGATTGAGAACATACAGGCCCGATCACGCATCTGATCGTGTGTCAGGCCATGGGCAATCCGTGTCATTTCAATCGCATCGGCTACACGCTCTTTCCCAAGCGAATAGATGCAATAGGCTTTGTCGGTCAGGGTAATGTAATCCTGAATGCAATCCAGATGGCGGATCGATGCATGAATATCAACAGGCTCAACGGGATACCCACCTGTGACGTGCAGGACGTTGTGCATCTGTGCCAATTTCAGGAAGTTGCGGTAGTCCTCTTGGTTGCCCGCCCGGCGGCCCATGTCAGTGTCAGAACAATTCGGTGCACTTGCCATCATATTAAAAACAATGTTGTTTCCACCCATAGTGACGTTGTGCTGAGCATTTCGGGCATGTAGCGTGAATTCTGATGGCACAGTTGCAATGCTTTCAACGATCAGATCGGGGTCAAAACGCACACGCGTCTCGCCTTCCCTGACATCGGCTCCTGCCTTTTTCATCACATCACGGGCGCCCTCATGCAGCACGTCCAGACCTGTCTTTGACAGCAATTTCAAGGACACCTGATGGATATGTTCCACCTGATCATCCGAAATCAACGCGACGGAGGGGTAGGGGCGTTTCAGCCGTGTAAACGGACGTTGAGCTATAGCGCGGGCCGGTGTTGTCATCTCACGGCGGCGCCCACGGCGTCCGCGTTCCTGTTGGGCCAGTTGTTCAGTCGTCATCTGGAATTGCCTTCCTCACCAAGAATTTCATCTAACAGTTTGTAATGAGGTGTAGAGATTTAGGCAAATGAGTAATAGGAACATCCATTCATTTTTGTAATGACCTGTCCGCAATTTGAGATTATAATGCATGTAACTTTTGTTGTACAATGAGGTGATTATGTCTTCTAAAAATTCTCCCAGCCTAACCTCGCTCCGAGCCTTTTCTGTTGCGGGCAATTGCCTGAGCGTTACAGGCGCCGCTCAACAACTTGGCGTGACCCAGAGTGCAGTTAGCCGACAAATCAAGGCGTTGGAGGACTCGCTGGAATTCAAATTATTCGACCGCATTGGAAATAGCATCAATCTGACGGCAGAAGGTCAGGCATTTCACCAAAAGGTCTTCACGATCTTTGGTCTTCTCGAGGATGCAACAAATGATGCAACCAATTCCTTCGCGCGGCAAAAGATTAATTTGTTGGCGCCTCCTACCTTGGCCGCACGTTGGTTAACCCGGCGACTACGAGATTATCCTCAAAGTTTCGCAACCGTTGAACTGGCTGTTCACACTGAGCCATGGCCAAATATACGAATGGATTGTGTAATCCACTTCGGCAGGCACCCAAGCAAAGATTCAGAGAATGTTAAATTGTTCCTGGAACAGCATGTCGCTGTTTGTTCGCGCGATCTTTTTGAAAACCGCTGTGCCATGCGCGCAAGCTCCCCGTTGCACGTTTTTGACAAGGGTGTCTTATTTCCCCTCTGGAAGGACTGGCTGACACTTGAGCCAGGCTACCCGGACCTGCCAACTGGACCATCAATGGAATTTTCTTCACTCGAACTTGCTATTCAAGCGGCTAAAAATTCTGTTGGTGTCGCTGTCGTAGATCGGAACATGATTGAATATGAGCTGGAGGCAGGTAGTCTCGTCCAGATTTCTCCGACCACGGTTACAGGACCAAACGGATACTGGCTTGAGATATCAAAAGAACAGGGGACCAAGAAAAGCTCAGTCCAGTTTTTCCGCTGGCTAAAAAGAGCTGCTGGCTCGGCAATTTAAAGCAGCTTCGCAAGACTATTCAGAATGCTGTTGCGCAGGCCAGTGGCAAGGTTATCAGGCAGGGCATCCAGAATGTGCTGCAATTCTTTGCCCGTGATGACATCAATGCGTGCCCCCAATACATTGGTTCACCGGTCCAGTAAGAAACCTGTATTATGATCAGGCGCACCTAGAGGGATACTGGCGTTAACGTCAGTTTGGTTGCTCGACGGCTGGGCGTATCCAGCAACACGGTCTATAAGCACGTACGCGATGCCTGAAAATCAATAAAATGGCTCAGTGACTCTGCCGACCCATCAAAGGACCGCGGTCCCCGAACCACAGACTACGCAGCAACAGCCCCCACCCCCTAACCGATATCCAAATCTCACTGAGAAACGGCTCCAGTAACCCCGGCGCTGGAAACTCCGTCTTTGAAACTGGCTTCATGGGTAATTTAAACGTGGCAATGAACGCGGCAATAATTTACGACGCAAAAAGCCACCTCAAAACTGAATCGGCTAATTTATTGTAATAATTCATAATTTTTTGGTTGCGGGGAGAGGATTTGAACCTCTGACCTTCAGGTTATGAGCCTGACGAGCTACCAGACTGCTCCACCCCGCGTTAAAAATTATCGCAAATTAAAGAGTAATACAATTAGTATTTTTTTAAGGTTTGGCAGTGACCTACTCTCCCACGTCTTAAGACGCAGTACCATCGGCGCTACGGTGCTTAACGGTCGAGTTCGGAATGGAATCGAGTGTTTCACTCGTGCTATAGCCACCAAACCATAAAAAAATACTAAATCCAAGAAATTTGACTAAATGAAATCTTCTACTGAATCTTATCAAGCCAATCGGGCTATTAGTACTGGTAAACTGAACATATTACTATGCTTACATACCCAGCCTATCGACGTGGTGGTCTTCCACGGCCCTCAAGGGAAACCTTGTTTTGAGGGGGGCTTCCCGCTTAGATGCTTTCAGCGGTTATCCTGTCCATACGTAGCTACCCTGCACTGCCGTTGGCACGACAACAGGTCCACCAGTGGTATGTCCACCCCGGTCCTCTCGTACTAGGGGCAGCTCCTCTCAAGTTTCCAACACCCACGGCAGATAGGGACCGAACTGTCTCACGACGTTCTAAACCCAGCTCACGTACCACTTTAATCGGCGAACAGCCGAACCCTTGGGACCT
>Ga0208624_1000444_pt1 | contig 21712 bp, 16 predicted proteins | sample Knorr_S23_td_DCM_FD_185607 | JGI IMG/M metagenome (GOLD analysis project Ga0208624, IMG submission 185607) | Marine microbial communities from Southern Atlantic Ocean transect - Knorr_S23_td_DCM_ad_71m_LV_A (SPAdes) (version 2) | ecosystem: Environmental > Aquatic > Marine > Oceanic | place...
CCCAATCCAGGGAACTGACTTGCTGATACCGTCGGTTGAAGGATTATCCTTCGTTGCTTGGCAAGATAGCTTTGGGAGCGGGTTTTTGAACGATGCCTTTTTTGATGAACTGCACGACATCGTCTTTTTCTTTGAGCCGGATGTTGTGATTCGATCCTGTATCCTCGCCAACGTAATCGGCGACTGAAGCGGCCATTATTGGAATGTATTCGCGGAGATCGTTATTTTCGTCGTAGTTTCTGACTTGAACACTCCAGATTTCTTGCGGGGGGATATCAGAAGTCGTGGTAATTGTGTTTTCTTTGGCGGTTAATTCGAGGTATTTTTCGTTTACGACGACGGATTTGAGCCGTTCTTCATAGCCGATCAGTTCTCTGGACCGGCGACCGGGCACGCGCACATTGTAAACGATTGTCCGACCGGTCCTAGGGTCAGTCTGGGCCACTTGCTGGATGGTGTCCGGATGTTGAATGGTGGCGAACACCGGCTCTTCTACCACTCGATATTCTTGTCGTGGAGGCTCCATACCATAGTCGATCTCGACCACCATGTCCGCCTCCTCTGCATTCAAAGCCTCATACAGCCCTTTTCCCGAGAGGGCGGTTTTGATGTAATCTACCGTCTCCTTGTACCGTAGATCGTTGGTATCGGTCTCTGGATCCCGCGGGATTATGATGTAGGATTCCGCATCCGTTATTGAAGGATTCGAAATCGCGTCGACCTCCATCTCATAGGTCGTGTTGCACCCAACAAGCAACAAAGCTAGAATGGTCCCGAGCCCAGCAACAGATCTGACTTTCGAGGGTTTCACTCCAGTTCTTCGGTCTGCTTGTCTGATAGGCGTTGTTCGAGGCCAGGCTAGAGCTCGGTCCCGGTCTGTTCAGCAAGAGCGTTGTTCTGAGCTTCGAGGGCGGCGAGCTCTTTTTCCAACCGGTCGATCTCTGCCAACGCGTCTTTTTCCCGCTGCACCATTTCGTCCAAGGCCTTCTTCTTGTCGATTGCCGCCTGTCTGCGCGCTTGAAGAGCTTTTAGCCGTTCTTCGGCAGTCTCCGCTCTGCCAGCCATTTCTTCAAGCTCCGCATCGGAAATTCGGAAGCCCTCGGCGATCTCTAGCTCTTCCTGCAAGGCCGCCTTCTCCTTCTCGATCGCCCGCTTTTGCATGGCAATCGCTTGGTTGTAAGCTCTTTGCTGGGCGAGGGTGTCCTGTCGCTTGCGCTCCTTACCCTCTTGCACCGCTCCAATCGCGGCTCCAACCGCTCCGCCGGCTGCTGCAGCAGCTGCCACGCCGCCTATGTCTTGGCCGGTGATTAATCCCCCCACGGCTCCGATTGCCGCTCCGGTGCCGGCGCCCTTCACTGTTTTGGAGGCTGCGGGCCCTGCACACCCCCATTGGAACGCGAGAATGGACATTCCGACGATCGCTGTGCCTGATTTAACGAGTTTTATGGAACGATTCATACCTGTTATTTATCTACGCAATCGGATCGTTGATTGGATTCGTTGATAATAAAGGCAAATTAGATGGTTGTGGGACAATTGTAAATGCGGTTTGTTGCTCCTGCACTACTTGAATCCATAATGGACAAGGATTCGTAAATATAGTCTCAAGGAATGCTGGATTTAATGCAAAGCCAGGTTAAATTGTCAGAGTCGAAAGTGACGCCACTAGCGGCGTAAAAAAGTATGAAGAAAAAAGGGTTGTTCTCGCGAGATTTTATCGTCCAGGCGGCGGGATTGTTTATCTCCATCGTGGTAGTTTTCTCAGTCTATAAGTATTACATTTGGCCGGTTTCTGAAGACATCGAAATAACAAACAGCATTCAGGCGAGCCAGAACCCTGATGGCGTTTTCATTCCCAAGAAATCAGTCACGGTTATTCTCAAGAACTACGAGCAATTGTCCTGTTTGATTCTCATGATGTGGGCTATGATAATTATCGTGTTCAAGTTCACAAAAGTATTCTCGGAGCAATCGATGTCCGATCATCAATTTCTCAAGATTTCCCGTGGGGAGCGCATCATTCCGGAAGACGCATTGGCATATTACAAAGAAGTGGAAAGCCAGGTTAGGCGCACGCCACGATTACGAGGGAAGATTTTGCCAGAAACGATACTGTCGGCGCTGCACCGATTTGATGCGACACGTTCGATTCAGGACGCGGCCCATGCCGTCAGCGAGCGTGCTGAAATGGCCTACGAGCAGTTGGAGTCCGATCTTTCCTTGGTGCGATATATTGCATGGGCAATCCCGTCTGTGGGCTTTATCGGAACGGTTCGAGGTATCAGCGAAGCCTTGGGTCAGGCTGACATGGCGATTCAGGGCGACATCAGCGGAGTAACCTCCAGTCTGGGGCTCGCCTTCAATTCGACTTTTATAGCTCTGCTCTTGAGTATTGGCCTCATGCTTCTGGTGCATTTGCTGCAGTCGCGTCAAGAGACCCTGATAATCGATATTGAGGATTGGGTGACCAAGAAAGTGATAGGGCTAATGAAAACGCCGACGAGTGAGGAAAGGGCGATAAGTTTTACGTAATAGGGACCAAGGAAGGGTATGGCGACGGTAGGTATAGAACTTAGCGATTTAGGGGCGAATTGCGTTCTTATTGAAGGAGATGGGTCCTCGCGAACGCTGGCGATGGGTGGAGGGGAAGACATTTTCCCAGCCTACGCTTACGCTCGGGCAGGGGAATTGACGTTTGGCCCTACAGCGCAGGATATGGCATTCGTTTATCCCCGCCGTACTTGCAGCGAGTTCTTGGATGATTTGTCCTTTCAATCCACGAATTTGGATGGGCATTACAACAGGGTCATGTATTCACAGTTGGCCTACGAATACTTGCAGATTCTAGCGGAGAAGGTCCGTGAGGAAGTTGGCGATGTCGAACGGGTTGTACTGGCTACGCCTGGCCACTTTCTAGAAGACAACGAAAAATCGGAAGAGCGATTGGGCATCTTGCTCGGAATCCTCTCGGATGTAGGCATGCCGGTGGCGGGAATCGTAGACATGGCGGCAGCGTCCCTGCACAGCGAAGGTCTTTGGAATGTGCCGGATGGCGAAAGGATTTTCCATGTGGATCTCTTGGCACAAGCGACCCATATATCGGTATTCCATAAGCGCTCAGGACTAGAACGTATCTATTTCAGTCGTCTTCCTCAGTATGGACACAATAGGATTTTGGAGCGCTTTACCTCCACGATGGCTAATCGTTTTCTGGTAGAGACTTCGTTCGATATAACCGAGGACCGGAATATCGAGAGGGCTTTTCATGCTCAGGCTAGGGAAATGCTCTCTATTTTGGGTAAAACGGGAGAAGCAAGTTTGGAAGTTTCCACGCGAGAGAAGTCGCGGCAGATGACGATCTCTAGAGATTTGGCCGCTATGGAGCTCGCCCCTCAAGTGAAAGCGCTGACGCAACTCATTTTAAGAGCGGTAAACGATTTGGCTAACGGCGACGACGAGATCCAGATCGCCCTCTCCGATCGGGCCGCCAATATCCAGGGGCTCAAAGGGGCGATCGTCGCCCAGCGGCTGGGGCTGGTGAAAGAGTTACAGCCCGAGAGCGCCGCTTTCGGAGCGGCAAATTACGGGAAAGACTGGGAGGTGGTTGACCAGTTGGACGAAGTCCGTGTCGAGGTAGGTATATCCGCTTCGGAAATTTCGCAAGAAAACCAAGGAGAGCGGGGGGCGAGGCTGGCAACAGTGCGGGTAGCCAGAGAAGGTCGTTCCCTTATCCCAACCCACATCGTCTGCGATGGACTCGCCCATGAATTGGTGGGAACCTCGTTCTCCATCGGAGTTGGCGAAAGCGGTAAGTTCGATCTTACCGCCAGCAGCGACCAAGATGGCAACTCTTTGGAACTCTGCCGATTGATTCACGAAGACGAGCGATGGTTGATCCGAGAGACTGAGGGAGCGACTGTGGATTTCGGTAGAGAAACAGGCTTGAAAGCGGGAGATACGATCGACATACTAATGCAAGGAAGTCCAAAGCGTTTACTGCTCATTCACTTTATGGAAATCGCCAGCGAACCCATAAAATCAGACCGACATGAAACGACGTAAGCGGGAAACAGAAGTATTCAGCTTATCTTTTCTCGACTGCATATGTTGCGGCTTTGGAGCCGTGCTCTTGCTGTTCGTCCTAACAGTGGGGAAGAAGTCGGACACCATGGTCGATATCAAGGCCAAGACCGAGGAGATCATCGGCCAGATGGAAAACGACATAGCTCACAAAGATAGCGAATTGAAATCCCTTCAGCGTTCGCTGATGACTATCCGCGATCGGAATCGCTACGCCAGCGAGCAGATTGAAGAGAAAAAGAAGATGCAGACGGAACTCGAAGACGAGTTCGCTTTTTTACTAGCTCAGTTGGCCTCCATGGAAGAGGACTTAGGAAAGCTCTTAGAAGACAAGGAAAACATGCCCATGCAGGAAGAGGAGGCCCCAATTCCTATTCCTAATGCCGTAAGGCGCCAGTACCTAACCGGATTTGATATCCAGGGAGACCATGTGCTGTTTCTTATAGAAGCATCCGGTGGTATGACAGACGATGTCTACGAAGAAGCGGTCAAGAGGCAGGCGGACTCCGATGAAGAGAAGCGAAATTCTCCCAAGTGGAAGCGCGTCAAGGAAGGCATGACTTGGATGGTCGCCAACTTGAAGCCGGACTCACAATATAAGATCATTCTGTTCAACAATGAGATCACGCCAATTGAATCCCGCTACGGAATCGAGTGGTTAGATCCGATGGATGCGGACTTGACTCAAGAGGTCATCGAGAAGCTCGATGAAGTGGTTCCTCAGGGAGGGGCGAATCTGGAAAAGGCCCTCGATATGGTCGACGATCTGCCGATTGTCCCGGATCGAGTGGTCCTTATTGTGGATGGGTTGCCTACGCTCGCCGATTCTTATGAAGGGTCTGAGGTGCTGGATTCCAATGACCGGATTAATATGTTTCGAGTAGCGAAACGGGCTTTGACTTATCCGCACCCAGTAAGCGTCTTGCTGTATCCGATGAAGAACGACCCGGGAGCGGCCGTTCATTATTGGCGCTTAGCCAATGATCAAGGTGGCGCGATGGTTTGCCCCTCTAAATCGTGGCCCAATACATGAAGAGAAAACGCTCAACTCAAGTATTCAGCCTTTCATTCCTGGACGTCATTTGCTGCGGATTCGGGGCCATTATCCTTCTTTTTGTCATTACGATGGGGAAAAAGACGAAGGAAATTACCAACCTAAGAATGGCTTTGGAGCGAATCATCCAGCAAAGGATGCTGCAGCTCAACGAATACGAAATTGTTACCGAAGAGGTCGCTACGCTAATCCAGCTGGAAAGGGACAAGGAAAAGGAAAAGAAGATCGTTGAAACGGATCTGGAAGCCGTTCTCGCCAAGTTGGAGCAGCAGATAAAGGATAAGGAGTTCAGTAAGGATAAGCTTCTGACAGATTTGGAGCAGGTCGAAGACCAGCTGGCGGTGATGCAGACCGATCCTGAGATCGAACAAAAAAAGGAGATGGTGCCGTCGCCTGTAGGTGTGCCGGTAGAAAGCAACCATATCGCTTTTGTTATAGATACTTCTGGAAGTATGCGTGATCCGAATACGAGTTTGATCTGGGGGTATGTAATTCAGAAGTTCGAAGAGACCTTGGACTCCTATCCAGAAGTGAAGGGCATTCAACTGCTCGACGCGGACGGGCATTTCATCATGGGTCGGGGGATGCGGCGAAAATGGATGCCCGATAATCGGGAAACCCGTGAATACATGGTGAGAGCTGTAAGATTGTATCCGTATAATAGTGACAGTAATCCTGTTCCGGGAATCGCTCAAGCCATTCGTCAGTTAGCCGAGCCGGACAACGAGGAGATGAAGATGGGGATATACGTTTTCGGCGACGAGTTTACGGGTCGCTCTGAGCCAGTTCTCAATACCTTGGACCGACTGAACAAGGAAGATGAAGACGGAGATCGTTTTGTCCGGATAAACGCCGTAGGATTCCCGAATGTGATCGGCGGAGGGCTTTCGCTTAGCCAATCGGGCTTGAAGTTCGCAAATTTGATGCGAGAACTGACCTATGAGCACGGAGGGGCTTTTGTAGGACTCGAACGAGAAAGCCTGGATTCTCGAAATCGTCAGATTCAGGAACGCTATCCGACGCCGATCCCAAGGCGTCCCTCCCGTAGTCCTTCGATTATATTCGGGCCTCGAGGTCCCAGTATTTACGGACCTTAGCGTTCCGTAAAGGCGTTCATTTTGGCCCGCAATAGCGGTTTCAACATGTAATCGAGAATAGACTTTTTACCTGTCTTGATGTCGACCTGGGCAATCATGCCCGGTAGAGTCTCGAATGTTTGATCGGTGGTTTTCAGGGAGCGTTCACCCGTTCTGATGAGTATGTGATAGTAGCTTTGCCCGTCCTCCTCGTTGAGAAATGTATCGGCGCTGATCCGCTCTACGGAACCTTCGAGCCCGCCGTAAATCGAGTAGTCGTATGCTGTCAATCTTACCGTCGCTTCTTGGTCGAGTTTAACAAAGGCGATGTCGGAGGGACTGATTTTCGCCTCAATCAGTAGGGTGTCCTCTGCGGGAACGATTTCTACGATTGGGGCGCCTGGTTGAAGAACGCCTCCCAGGGTTTTTATGTGAACCTTATTTACGATTCCGGATACGGGGGCCTTGATGTTGACTCGGTCAATCTTGTCTTCGTAGGCGAGGATAGTCTGCTCTATCTGGCTAAGACTGGTCTTGTATTCGTTATTTTGGGATACTACTTCGTTTAGATACTCGGATCTCTCCTTCTCGATTTGCCCTTCTAGATCATTGACCATCGTTTCAAGTCGAAGCAGTTCAACTCGGGAAACGACTCCGGACTCCGCCAACGGACGAGTGATATCGAGTTCTTTTCTCTTAAGATCTAGGCTTTTTCTAAGCCGTGATTGGCTGCTGGTGATTTTCTCTCGGCGCGTGTCGAATAGCAACTGTTCGGATGCGACAAGTTCAGGGCAGGATTCGATGAGCGCTTCGGGAAAACGAATACCTGCCAAGCCGCTCGATTCCGCATCAAGTCGAGCGATCTTGGCCACTAAATTATCGCGTTTTACAAGACTCTCTCGATAGGAGGTCTGCAAGATCGTATCGTTGAGTTTAGCTAACGTGTATCCGCTTTCAACGTATTGGCCTTCCTGAGTGAGGAGTTCGTCCACAAGCCCTCCCTCTAGGCTCTGGACAATCTGCGTGCTCCCAGAAGGAATAACTTTTCCTTGCCCTCGGGTTAGTTCGCTAACTTGGGATTGGTAGGCCCATACGATAAACGCCGCAACGATTCCAATGACTACCAAAAGTAGGAGATTGGCGTAAGGCATACGTTCTTCAAGAAACGCGGCTTTGCAATCGGCTATGAAGTCTAGATCCTCCGATTGTACGGTTTCGTTGGCCCCTTTCGGGAGACGTTCCTGCGATTTAGCGTCCTGGCCCATTAGTTTCTACTGGCTCCCCCCGAAAGTTGCCTCATCACATCTGCCTTCGGCCCGTCCGCTGCAACCTTGCCCTGATCCATAACGATAATGCGGTCAGCGAGTTTCAGCATCGAAGGTTTGTGAGTTGAAAGGATAAGCGTGCGATTGGCCTCTTTGGAGTATTGCTCCATGTTCGTAATGAAATCCCTTTCAGCGTTTGCGTCCATGGCGCTGGTGGGCTCGTCCATCACAAGGAAGCTTGGCTTAGTTAGCAGCGCCCGAGCGATATTGACCGCCTGACGTTGTCCGCCAGAAAGAAGCTCGCCGCGTTCCCCTACCTGGAGATCGTAGCCAAGCGGGTGCTTGGAAGCGAATCGTTCAACGCCTGAGCGAGTGGAGGCATCAAGTACGGCTTCCTCATCCATCCAAGGGGCGCCAATGGTGATGTTACTCTTTAAGCTGCCTTGGAACAGGAGATTTTCCTGACAGATATATCCAATCCGGCGTCGCAGATCGGCTGGGTCGATTTGGCGTATGTCCGTATCATTGACAGTGATCATGCCGCCAGTGGATGGATAAAACCCGAGGATCAGTCTAAGTAGTGTGCTCTTGCCAGAACCGACACGCCCGAGAATCGCTACTCTTTCACCCGGTTCGATGCTGAAAGAGGCGTTGGTTATGGCTGGCGCGCTTTCCGGCGTGTATGAAAAAGTGACATTGTCGAATTGAATCCGCGGTTCGAACTGGGGCTTGCGGACATACTCTCGACCTTCTTCCCGTTCTTGTGGCAGCTTGATGAGATCATTGAGCCCGCTCAGGGATACAAGGGAACCTTGGAGGCGCGATAGCAAAGCGGCGACTTGACCGATGGGAGCCATGGTCCGTCCGGTTAGGATGGTACAACCAATCAGCGCCCCCATGCTCATATCTCCTGCTTGTATACGAAATACGGAGACGACGATTATCACGACGGAAACCATCTGGGTTATGAATATCGTGAAATTGGAGGCAATCGATGAATAGCGTCTTGAGGCGACTTCGCTTTTGGCCATTTTGCCCAGGGAATCTTCCATCCGCTTTTGAAACCCTCCGGCTGCCGCGAGCCCGCGAATGGCTTCGAACCCGTTGATTGCCTCGACTAGAATAGCGTGCTTTTGGGCCGATGCCCCGTGCGACTTTTCCGCTGCTCTTTTGAGTGGGATGTGCATGATGGCCCCAAGACCGAGAATCAAGACGATTGCGGCGCAAGGAATGAACGCGATCCATCCAGCGATGTAGCCCATGAACGCGAGAAAAAGGACAACGAATGGCAGATCGATAATAGTCGTGAGTGAAGCGGAGGTGAAAAATTCTCTAAGGCTCTCGTAGCCCTTCACTTGATTTGCGAAACTTCCAGAGGAGTTGGGCTTGCTTTGCATCTTGATGCCCATGATGCGCTGGAAGATAAAAGTGGACATCAGAACGTCGGCATTCTTTCCGGCTTTATCGATAAGTATTCCTCGTAGCGATTTTAGAAGAAAGTCGAATATGTATACAATGGATACGCCACTAGCCAGTGCCCAAAGCGTATCAATCGCGTTGTTGGGGATTACGCGATCATAGACGTTCATCACGAAAAGAGAGCCAGCTATGGCGAATAGATTGATGAAGACCGCCGCAAGTAGAACATTGGAGTAGATCTTCTTGTACTTCCAGAGCGTTCCCCAAAACCAGTTTTTGGAATCGACGGTTTGGGTGCTAGATTCGGATCGGCTTTCGAAGTCAAACTGGGGTTTGATGAATATGGCGACGCCCGAATATTCCCGTTTGAGCTCGTCGATCTTGACGGTGGTTTCGCCGCTCCCGGTTTCCGGTATGATTACGCGGCACTTGCCAGCTTCTTCTCGAGAGACCAGAATTGCTGCCCGATTTCCCTCGAGGATTAGAACTACTGGAAGGGCAAGAGTGGGGATTTTTTCGAATGACCGTTTAATGATACGAGCGGAGAATCCCGCGGTAGATGCCGATCGGAGAAACAGTTTTGGAGTCAACCTGTTGTCGACTAGCGGCAGTCCAGCGATCAACGCCTCTTTTGAAAGCGGTTTATGATAGATCTTACCGAGCGTTACGAGGCATTCGAGGAGGGGATCGTCGACTCTGGATACTTCGAGATTTATATCGTCCTCAGTCGCTGGATCGTGCTTGGCATACAACCTTGAGGCAGTTTGCCCTTCACCATCCATGGAGGAAATTCGATTGTTAGTCGCCACCTTCATTACAGATTGCTGGTCAGGTCGATGAGCGACTCGTGGAGCTCCTCCATTTCCCGGAGTTTGCGCTCCATCTCCTTCTGTTCAGTGATGTCTTCGATAACCCCTTCCAGGTATACTGGCTTTTCGGGATCCTCTTGGATCATCCATACGTTCAGTTTCGCTTCCAGAATGGATCCATCTTGGCGATGGAACTGCACCTCTGCTTGAGCATCCTTCTGGGCAAGCTCATAGAGTTTGACGAGTTCCACCTTTCGTGAAGATTCGTCGGCGATTTCCGGTTTTATAACCTCCACGGATTTCATGAAACCCTTAATCGAATCGTACCCGAACGCTGATGACAGCCTTTGATTCGCATCGAGAATCACTCCATGGTCTGAACAGCGGAATATCCCGATATGGGCGTTCTCGAAAAATCCGCGATATTGGGCTTCGCTTTCTTTTAGACGCTTTTCCAGTCTGAGATTCTCGCGTCGATTTGCGGCATCTTTGAGGTGACTACGGACAGCAGGAACGAGTCGAGCGGTATTGCCCTTCATGATATAATCATAGGCTCCCATTTTCATGAGATCCACAGCCGTCTCTTCCCCAATCTTGCCGGATACCAGGATAAACGGTATATCCAGGTCATAGCGTTGGAATACTTGCAGGGCTCTCATCCCATCGAAATCCGGCATCTGGTAATCGGAAATGATAATATCCCACTTGTGCTCTTCCAGCGCCGCGACCATCTCTTCCTCCGTTTCCACCCGCTCGTGGACGACCGAGTATCCGTTTTTCTTCAACAGGTTTACGGTGAATTTCGCCTCGATCTTGGAGTCTTCGACAATGAGGACACGCAGGTCGGTTTCGAGAGGCGAGTGTGATTGGTCTTCGGTTGAGTCCATGTCGATTGGCGAATGTTCGAAAGTGGATTATTATCGGATGGCCTCCATTAAGGATCCCATTGCGGACAATGTCCGATAGGCGGCTTGGAGACGATTGTAGCGTTCTTCTTTTACCGAAGATTTCGCGGAGAATAGCTCGTTTTCCACATCAAGGACGTTTATGAGAGCTCTCTGGCCCAATTCGAACTGCCGTTGATAGGCAGATACGACGGATGTCATTGAGTCTCGGTACCTTTCCAATTGATACAGCCGCTCCTCGGCGATAACACAGTCGTTCCATGCGTTGAGAAAGCGTGCACGAACTTCTGTCTCGGTGTCTTCGAGATCGTAGCTTGATTGGTCTACAATTAGCTGGGTTTTCCGAAGTTCGGCTTGCCGACTACCGCCGCCGAATATGTCGTAGGACATCACAACCAGAGCGGAAGCGTCTTCCGTGTGATCCAGAGAACGGGCGCTGTCGACGGAATCGCCCTGGAGAAAGAGGCTGAACTTGGGTGAAAAGGCGCTCTTGGCGACGTCGAGGCGGGCCCGATTAGCATCCATGCGGGCTCTGGCTGATTGGACGAGGGGATTTCTTGCCAGATCTACTTCATCGAATGAGATGGGTAGAGCCCAATCTGGAAATTCCGGCTCGATCAAGTCTCCTGGAAATTCGCCAGTGAATTTCTGGTAGGCTGTGGTAGCTTGAGCAAGTTGGCGATGGTGGGCCTCCAGGGTGGCCTGGGCCATTGCTAGTCTTGCAGTTACGAGTTCGACATCCGCTTTGGGGCCGGCCCCAGCGCTAAATTTGTCGCTCGTTTTGTCTAGAGCCGTTTGATGAATACGAACGCTTTCCTCGGCGAAGCCTACGAGCGCTCGGTATTTCAGGACATCGACGAAGGTCTGTGAAAGTTCCAGAGCGAGACTTTGGCGGGTGGTTTCCAGATCAATTTCGCCTCTCAGCCGATTGGCTCGAGCCTCGGCGATCCGGCTCTTGGTAGAGCCGCCGTCGAAGAGCAGTTGGCTCGCTTCCAGCGAGTAGGCGCCCATCTTTGCCAAGGCGAAATCGGATGCTCCCTTTCGGAAACGTTCTTCGCCCCCTCTCAAGCTTAGACCGAGTTGTGGCCTGCGTTCACTACGAATCGAATCGATCTCGTTCTCTCGAATTCCAAGTTCTGCATTGCCTGACTTAATTCGAGGGAATTCATCCATCATCAAAGAGGCGGCGTCGAAAAGGCTGATCCCTTGCCCCTTGGACTCGGCAAAGCCCACCCCAATACCCAGGAGTAGAGCAACCGATAGACTGTTTCCCATATAGGAGAAAAAGCCAAAAATGTGGGATGTTGTTTTCAGAGCGAATGAAAGGTTGGGTTTTCGTCCTTTCTATCGCTGGTACCTGAGTGAACTTAAACAACCAGGGCCATTCGGGTCGAAAACTATGAAATGACTAAGTATTTACACTTAATTTCCTTCCATTTTAGGATCGGCAAATTTGCCTGATTTAAACCGGAAACGGCTTTTGAAGGCTTTTGAGCCTACTGCGAGCTGACAACGGCTTTTAACAACGGTTCGAAAACCTGGCCTGAAGTGGCGATTATTCCTTTGTTGTTCTTGAGGGTTTGGCCCTTAGAAAAATCGAGAGGCTCGCCAAATGTGTCCGTGACACGCCCGCCTGACTCGGTGAGAATCAAGTAGCCTGCCGCGTGATCCCAGATCTTCTCCTCGTACCCGGGTCGGGTTGGTAGGCGGAGGTAGACGGATGCCTGGCCTCGAGATACGGCAGCATATTTGCATTGGCTGTCCATTCGAAAGGGAGTCGATTTAGAATCGAGAGCCTCGAGTATCCTGGCTGACCGTCCGTGGGCCGTGTGCCCTGATTCCACAGATTCGCAGAAGACCGCTTCAGCAGGGTCCGAAATCCAATCGCAAGCAACCGGGGTCTTATTGTCGAGGTCATCTAATGGGGATTGGAAGGCTCCTTGGCCTTTAGCGGCGAAAAGCAAGCATCCGCGTTTGCTGTCTGTGTCGGAAGGATCGACCGGCAAGTTAGGGCAACCGAGGACACCGACAACGACCTCGCCATTCTCGATAAGCCCCAAGGCGATGGCATATTGATCGCCCCGCAAAAATCCTTTGGTTCCGTCGATCGGATCCAAAGTCCAAAAGCGGCCGGAACCCCCGCCAGGATGCGAACCGCGTTCGATAGCGGAAATAATCGAGGGTTGATCCAAACTATGTTCAACCTGGCTCACGCGTCTAACGATTTCCTTGAGCAATTTGGCATTCTCGGGTTTCAGGAGCTCTGTGGCATCTTCTTCTGCTGTGGCGGGATCGCTTGGAAAGGCCGTGGCCAGGGAATTTAAGACCAATGCCTGGGCCCCAAAGTCCGCAATTGTCACCGGAGATTTGTCTGCCTTGTCCAAGGCTCCAATCGATTGGAGATCGGCTTGGGCTTCGCTGCAGAGAGAGGCGGCTTTAGCGACGGCTTCCTTGGCGGCTTTGAGTTCCTGTGAATAGATCGTTCTAATGACTATTTCTTATTCGGATCCTTCTACCGGCTCAATCGTTCGATTCCTCATGCTAACAAGAAAGGCTTAACATTTGAATTTCGCTAGTGTAAAGGTATTCTCGTGTTTAAGACGATAGCTCCTTGTTTGTTTTCTTTTGATATCGAATGGGTTCCGGACCCGTTGTCTGCCGAAATATTGCATGGCGTTTCAGAGGAGGGACCCGCGGCCGCGGAGGAGTCCATTAAACGTCTTTGGCAAGAAGCGGGAGCGACTGAAGAGCAACCTCAGCCCTATCTGAAAACCGTGTTGTGCCGGATTGTATCCATTTCAGGGATATTTAGAGAAGTCTCTGGCGGTGTGGTCAGTTTGAAGTTGGTAACTTTGCCAGTGAATGTAGACGATAAGGAGAAAGTTAAGGAACGGTCCATCCTTCAGACATTGCTAAAAGCGGTGGGATCGCGAAAACCGCAATTGGTCGGCTATAACTCCCACAATGCCGATGTCCCGATCATCGTGCAGCGATCCATTGTGAATGGCCTTTTCGGCGAGGGTGTGGGAGAGCGTCCAGATAAGCCTTGGGAGGGAGTAGATTATTTTTCTCAAAGTAGCGATTTCAATATCGATTTAGCGCCGATCCTTGGACGGTACGCCCAAACTCCAAAACTCAATGAGATTGCTTGTCTATGTGGCATTCCTGGAAAAGTGGATACGGACGGAGGTAGCGTTTCCGGTCTTTGGCTGCAAGGCGATTTGCAATCGATCGTCGACTACAATGAGTTTGACGCCGTAACGACCCATCTTCTTTGGGCCCGGGTTGCCCATTTTGGGGGATTGCTAGGTGATGAGGCGTACGAGCGAGAGCAAGCCTTGGTTCGGGAATTGCTCGATAGCGAGATTGCTAGGGGTAAGAGCCATTTCAAACGCTACCTAGATGAGTGGGATCGACTGCAGTCGATTACTTCAACGCGCTGAGCCTTCCGGACCGATCGGTCAAGCAATTGGACAGTAAGCAATCAGAGATGACAGAACGTCTGTGCATCGTTGTTCCGGTGAATGTGTGGACACCCGGGTTGCACGAGTTTCGCTCGGATTTCTTGGATGAATCAATGCTTAGGATCCCTCCTCATGTTTCAATTTGCGAGGTTCAGCTACAAGGGCGGGGAATGGAGCCTAGCTGGGCGTCGCGCATAGATGAGCTAAATAATATTGGAAGAGAGGTGCCTGCTTTCTCTTACGGATTAAGTGAGCTATTCTGGGATGAATCGAAGGGAGTTCTGTGCGTGCGTCCCCAGGATGATGGCGATCGATTCAATTGGATCAAGCGGATCGCTCAAAGCATTTTGGGCTTCGTCAGCGATTTGCGGGATTCGCGTTCTCCTCGATTAGCATTGGCGTCGAGAACGGGAGGGGGACGGTTTTTATTGGAAGAGAGGTTCAAGGAACTTAATGGCGAGGATTTCTCTCTTTCTTGTCGAGCCACCGAGGTCGAAGTCTATCGGAAAGTGGGAAAAGATTGGTATTTGAATACAACGATCCCGCTGAGGCAATCGGACGAGAATTAGACGCGGGCGGCCCGTTTTCTCAAGGTTGCGTTCAAAATGCGTTTACGCAGCCGCAAGTGCGATGGGGTAGCCTCCACGAATTCATCGGGAGCTATATATTCAATGGCCCGTTCGAGAGAAAGCTCGATCGGCGGCGATAGTTGAATTCCTTTTCCTTCCCCTTGGCTTCTGAAGTTAGTCAGCTGCTTGGCTTTAGTTGGATTTACGGGAATGTCGCTTGCTCGAGGATTTTCACCCACGATCATGCCCTCGTAGACTTCGGCGCCAGCCCCAACAAAGAGTTTCCCTCTGTCTTCGAGGGCATTGAGAGAATAGGCGGTTGTTTTGCCGGCATCCATGGAAACGAGCGTGCCGGTTAGTCGAGTGCTGATCTCGCCAGCCTTAGGACGATATTCTTTGAATAGATGAGACATGATCCCGTGGCCACTAGTGGCGTTTACGAGGTCGATTTCCAATCCGATCAATCCTCTGGTAGGAATCTCGGCCTCTAGAAACACAGTGCCATTTCGTGTATCCATGTTCGTCATCTTGCCCTTGCGATTGGAGAGATTCTCCATGATGCCGCCCGTGCAATCATCCGGGAACTCGAGCCAAAGGGTCTCGAAGGGCTCCATTTCCACCCCGTCTATGGTTTTCGTAATGACGGTGGGTCTGGATACGAGAACTTCGAAACCTTCGCGCCGCATCGTTTCCACTAGAACGGCTATCTGCATCGCTCCGCGAGCGGCGACATTGAATACGCCGCTAGATTCGGAATCCTCTACCTGAATCGAGATGTTCGTCTTCATTTCCCGAAACAGTCGATCGCGTATTTGACGAGAGGTTACTAGCTTGCCATCACGACCAGCGAGAGGACCATCATTCACCGCGAACTGCATCTGGATTGTCGGTGGATCAATCTCAACGAAGGGCAGGGGTGCCTGATCTTCCGTCGCGCAAAGGGTCTCCCCAATATCCACTTCATCGAATCCGGCAATTCCGACTATATTCCCTGCTTCCCCTTTTTCAGATTCATTGGATGAGAGACCTGTGTACTCAAAAACTTTAGTGATTTTGACTCGTTCTCTTTTCCCGTCGCGATTGATTCGGAAGATGCGTCCACCCGTCTCCACGCTGCCGCTTAGGATCTTGCCAATCGCGACTCTGCCAACGTAGCCATCCCAATCAATGTTGCTTACCAGCATCTTGAAGTCTCCTTCCACATCGGCCTCGGGAGGGTCGATGGCGTCTAGGATCGTCTCGAAAAGAGGCGTCATGTCGTTGGGCTCATCCTTGAGATCGCTTAGCATAAATCCATTTTTGGCAGATCCGTACAGAAACGGGGCCTCAAATTGGTCGTCTGTCGCTTCCAGCTCGAGGAATAACTCGAGTACCTGATCGTGCACTCGATCGGGGTGGGCGAATTCGCGATCGATTTTGTTGACCAGCACTATCGGCGTAAGGTTTTGGGAGAGGGCTTTCCTGAGAACGAAACGCGTCTGGGCTTGAGGACCATCTTTGGCGTCCACTAGCAAGAGAACACCGTCTACCATTTTCATTACTCTCTCCACCTCGCCACCGAAATCTGCGTGGCCGGGCGTATCCACAATGTTAATCGTCTTGCCGCGCCAATGGACGGAGGTGTTTTTAGCTTTGATTGTAATGCCCTTTTCTCGCTCGAGATCCATCGAGTCCATAGCCCGCTCTTCGGCCTTCTGATTCTCGCGGTAGACTCCACCTTCTTGCATAAGCCGATCGACCAGCGTCGTTTTGCCGTGATCGACGTGAGCGATGATGGCTACATTGCGAATATTTTCGTTGCGTTTCATTGGAATGGAAGACCCTCGCTGGGTGAAAAGCGATGGGAATGACGGTTGACCCGATCTTTGGCAAGCGGATTGATGCCCACATGGCGCTCGTTTTCCGATTTCGCTAGAATGTTGCCGAACATTTGATGGAGTGGGGCTTTATGAAATTGCCAATCGGGGAAATTGAAGACGAATTTGTCGATGCCTATCGAGAAAGGAATCGAATCATTCTCAGTACCCCGACGGGATCCGGCAAATCGACGCAAGTGCCCCAAATCTTGCTCAAGAAAGGATTGTTGAATGGCGGGCAACTCTTGGTCCTCCAACCCCGAAGAATTGCCGCCAGGGCCTTGGCGAGACGAGTCGCCCACGAATTGGGAGAGAGAATGGGTGACCGGATCGGTTATCAGATTCGAAATGACACATTCGTGTCCAGAAATACCGTCGTCCGCTTTGTTACCGAAGGCATCTTGATGCGGAAATTAATCAACGATCCAACGCTCTCTGGTGTGAGTGGCATCGTTTTCGACGAGTTCCACGAGCGAAGCCTTCATGCTGACATGGCCTTAGCGAGAGCCTTGAGGCTTCAAAAGGAAAACCGAACGGAATTGCGAATCGTCGTTATGTCCGCTACCTTGGAGTCGGAGTCCTTAGAAACGTATTTGAATCCATGCCGGACAGTGGTGTCTGAAGGCCGCGTGTTTCCAGTGGATATCTCCCACGTCAAGGAAACGGTAGCCGGGTCCGAATTGCCAATCTGGGAAATGGCGGCTAAACAGGTCAGTGAATCCGTAAAGGGAATAGATCAAGGCCACGCTCTTGTATTTATGCCAGGGGCTTATGAGATTGGGCGGACAATTAAGGCGCTCGGGCAACGGCTTTCAGCATCCGAATTCAGATTACTGCCGCTACATAGCGAGTTAGGCTTAAGAGAACAGGATGCTGCCTTGGATGCTAGCGATCGCCGCAAGATAATTGTTTCTACGAACGTTGCGGAAACGTCTTTGACTATCGATGACGTGCGTCTGGTGGTGGACAGCGGGCAGGCGAGGATTGCCCGCTACGATCCAGCTCGTGGACTGAATACGCTTTGGATAGAGAAGATTAGCCATGCATCAGCTCGTCAGAGGACGGGTCGGGCTGGGAGAACGGGCCCGGGCAAATGCATTAGGCTTTGGTCCGAGCGAGACCATAGCCAGAGACCGGAGTTCGACGAGCCGGAAATTCAAAGGATGGACCTTTCCGAATCGCTTCTAACACTCTTGGCAACAGGTATAGATAGCCTGGATACTCTAGAGTGGTTCGAGAGACCCTCGGATGAGCGGATGTCCGAGGCGAAAGGATTGCTTACTCTGTTGGGGGCGATTGATGAAGAGGGACGTTTGTCGAGTGCGGGTAGGCGGATGGCTGAATTTCCACTACATCCCAGGTACGGCGCCATGATGCTTGCCGCGGATCGCTATGGGTGCGTTGAAGATGCCGCTCTCGCTGCAGCGATCGCCCAATCCCAAGGTATCTTTTTGCGGAAAACGGATAGAGAAATTTCTAGAAGAAGAGATGCTCTGATCACGGATTCCGTAGATAGCGACTTGCTTGTGCAGATTCAGGCTTGGAGAGCGGCCAAAGCGAATCGCTACGATTTGAGTTTCTGCCGTGAAATGGGCATTTATGGGCGGACCGCTAGGCAGGTCGAACAGATCGCCAGCCAAATATTGGATTGCGCGAAATACGCCGACATAGCTTGCCGACAGGCATCGGAAGTTCCAGAGGCAAGTATAGTGAAGTCCATTCTTGCGGGTTTCCCGGATCGTGTTTGCAGGCGTTTGGACCGCGGTACATTGCGTTGCGAAATGACGGGTCAGGTTAGAGGTTCATTGGCTCGCGAAAGCAAGGCTCGCGATGCCTCGCTAATGGTCGCCTGTGAGATTACGGAGATCGGCCACCAGCGAGGCGATGTCACAGTCGTGTTTGGGCTGTGCTCGGAAATCAAGGAAGAATGGCTAAAGGAACTGTATCCAAAGGAATTTGAATCCGGGAAGGAAACGGTTTTCGACGAGAAGAAGAAGCGGGTTGTCGAAAGGATATTTACGCGATATCGGGATTTGGATATCGAATGTAGGGAAAATCTGGATGTGAGCCTGGAATTAGCGGCTGCTGAGCTAGCCAAGCTGATCGAAAGCGGAAAGGCGAATTTGGACAAGTGGGACGCAAGCGTGGAAAACTATCTCGCGAAAGTAGAACTACTAGCATCCTGTTTCCCTGAATACGAAATAGAGCTCTTAGACGAAGAAGCCCGAAGCTTGCTAGTCGAGCAATGTTGCCATGGAGCTAAGAGCCTGAGAGATCTTAAAAAGCAAGAAGCGATGCCGGTACTTAAGTCTTGGTTCGGAACTGAAGTCGATCAGCTCGTCCAGTCGCATACTCCAGATCGATTGCGATTGGAAAATGGCCGTTCGGGGAGATTACGTTACACAGCGAAAGGAGCTGTCTTGTCGGCCAAGATTCAGGAGCTGTATGATCTAGCTGATACGCCTACGATTTGCGAGGGCCGCTGCCAACTTCGAATCGAAATTCTCGCTCCCAATATGAGGCCTGTTCAGTTGACAGACTCGCTGCCTGAATTCTGGGAGTCGTCATACCCGAATATCAAAAAGGAGCTCAAAGGGCGCTACCCCAAGCACGAGTGGCGTTAGGCTGAATATTCCCTCGTGGCTACCGGGCCTTCTATAACTACTTTCCGTGGGGCGCCGTCACAAGCCTTGGCGAAGGATGGTGGGAGATGGCAGATTCGAACTGCCGACCTCTTGCATGTCAAGCAAGCGCTCTAACCAACTGAGCTAATCCCCCGAGCGGCGAATCCGTCCCGAAATAGCGTCTCGAAACGAGGCGGAAACGGTTATGGACAGCAATATTCGGGGCAAGAACAATTTTCGTTTTCTTTGAAGCCGAAAACCCCCTAATTTCATACCTAACAATTAGATGCTTCAGTATTTAACCATATCAAATTTGGCTCTCTTGGAACGGGCATCCATCGAGTTCGACGAAGGATTTACAGTGGTAACGGGTGAGACCGGGGCTGGAAAAAGCGTTTTTCTCGGGGCTCTAAGTCTACTTTCCGGAGCCCGCTCGGATAAATCAGTCATTCGGTCTGGTGAGGACGAATGCGAGGTAGAGGCGGCGATGCAATTCGAGCGCCCGAACAGTGCCAATTCGCTGCTGGTAGAGATGGGACTGCCGGAATGCGAAGATGGGGTCCTTTTGCTTAAGCGTAGCCTGCGAGCATCAAAAGCGTCACGAATTTCCATTAATGGCAGCCTCGCCACTTTGGCCAACTTGCAGGCCTTGGGTTCGCTTTGGATCGATTTTCATGGGCCAGGTGAACCTCAACGATTGCTGAAAAACGAGTGCCAACTGGAAATGATTGACTTGTTTGCCCGGCTGCAGGGCGAAGTGGAACAGTATCGGAACGCGTATGAGGAGTGGAGACGGACTCTTTCGGAAATAGAACGGCTAAGAAACGCGACTAAGCTTTCTCAGGATCAAATTGATTTTCTGAGGCAACAGATCGACCGTATCGATGCCTTGGAGCTCTCTCCAGAATCAGTAGAACAATTGGAAATCGATTTCAACCGTGTTGCGAGTAGCCAAGATCTAATTGGACTGTCAGGCGAGCTGGGATCGGGACTGATTGGAGACGACGGTGTCGTTGCAGTATTGAGTCCTTTGATGGGGGCAGCGAAAGAAGCTGCTGAGATGGATTCATCCTTAGGCGAGCTCGCTGATCGATTGGAAGGGGTGATACTAGAGATTCAGGAGTTGGGGGCCGAGTATGAGATGGTAGGATCGTCTCTGGATTTCGAACCAGAATTCGCTGAGCAAGTGCAGTCCCGCATGACCGACTGGCAGGAGTTCCGGCGCAAGTACGGCAGGAATGTATCTGAGGTATTGGAGGCTCGGGAAGAGATGATGAGCAAGATCGAATCTCAAGGCGATATCGAAGGGGCTCTAGATAGGCTCCATGAAAAGGCCGACAAAGAGGAAGCCGCGCTCAAAACGATGGCTTCTGGATTGTCCAGGAAGCGCAAAAAGGCGGGAGAGAAACTTGCCCTTAAAGCAGAGGCGGTTTTATTGGAATTGGGATTCAAGAAGGGAAAGTGCGGATTGAGCCTGGTTAAGCAATCGTCTCTCAAATCGTACGGAGACGCCTTGCCTGAGCTCCTCTTTTCACCCAACGTAGGGGAGCCACTGAAGCCGTTGAGCAAAGTCGCTTCAAGCGGCGAACTAGCCAGGGTAATGCTGGCATTGAAGACGATCCTGGCGAATGTGGATTCTGTTCCGGTGCTAGTTTTCGACGAAGTCGATGCAAACGTTGGCGGAGAGATAGGCAAGATGGTCGGCCAGAGGCTCAAGGGAATCGGGGCCAATCATCAGGTTGTTTGCATTACCCATCTGCCTCAGGTCGCTGCCCTGGGAGACAACCACTTCGTCGTAGAAAAGGATCAAAGTGGCGATCGGGCAACTGTTTGTATTGAAAAACTCGATGCAGGAGACGATTCGCGGATTGTAGAGCTGGCCCGAATGCTAGGGGATCGGGAAGCAGGAAGCGCTCTATCCCATGCCAAGGAGCTGTTGTCGAAGGGCACCCAAGTGTCGATCGAATCCTGATGCGGTTGAAAGGTTCGAGGGCTCTAGTCACGGGAGCAAGCAGCGGAATAGGGAAGGCCATCGCATCGCGATTGCTGAGCGAGGGGGCGGAAGTTTGGGGAACGTCGCGAGATCCAGAGGCGGCTGGATTGTTGCCAGGGATTCAATCGGTCCGATTAGACATCAGTTGCGTGAAACAGATTGACGCGGATTGGCATGCTCAAGGACTGGATACGATCGATTTCGATATCGTGGTAAACAATGCGGGGGGCGGTGTTTTTGGGCGTTTTTCCACGTCGGACTTCGAGGATTGGCAGTCCCAAGTCGAGACCCTCTTGACAGGTACTATGAGAGTAACGCGCCTTGTTCTACCTAACCTGATCGAGCGAAAAGGATATTTGGTGAATGTCTCCTCGCTGGCTGCCGAGTTTCCGGTGCCCTTCATGAGCGCCTACAATGCATCGAAAGCCGGCTTGTCTGCATTTACCGAAAGCGTCATTTTGGAGACGCAAGCTAGCGGGCTGAAAGCCATAGATTTGAGGCCTGGAGATGTCAGATCTAAGTTTAACAAAAATATGACGGTAAAAAGAGGGGAAATTGAAAATCAAGGTTGCATGAAAAAGGTTTGGAGCAGAATAGA
>Ga0208624_1000447_pt1 | contig 21663 bp, 18 predicted proteins | sample Knorr_S23_td_DCM_FD_185607 | JGI IMG/M metagenome (GOLD analysis project Ga0208624, IMG submission 185607) | Marine microbial communities from Southern Atlantic Ocean transect - Knorr_S23_td_DCM_ad_71m_LV_A (SPAdes) (version 2) | ecosystem: Environmental > Aquatic > Marine > Oceanic | place...
CGATACGGAAAAAACCTCCCATTTTTGGCACAAGTGACTAGTAATTCGCTTCGACAGCAGCGTTTAAAGGTAAAGAAAAAGTAATTTGTCATAAAACGATAACGCAGTGCAGAAAATGCACTTTAGTACTGCGTTAATAACGATAGCATAATTTTGCATTTTCGTTGATACAAAGATTATTACTATACATATTTACCAAACTTACTTATGAAATACTTTCAAACGCAATGGGCAAGATTATCTGGCTGGCTAGCTATCCTAAGTCTGGAAACACTTGGGTTAGAGCATTTCTAGCTAATTATATTTCCAATACTGAAAAGCCATTTCCAATAAATGAATTAAGTAATTTCACTTTAGACGACATGAGAATGGCATTCTATGAAAAGGCGGCTAACAAGCCCGTTTCGAAATTTGATGCATTTGACCCTATTCGGCTACGACCTATGGCTCAAAGAGCGCTTGCTGATAGTTTTGAAGTCGACTTATTTGTAAAAACACATTCCCAGAACATAGAAATAGGAGATGTCCCCCAAATAAATGCTGAAGTAACAGCAGGAGTAATTTATATCGTTAGAAATCCATTAGATCTTGCAGTGTCCTATTCTTCATACTATGGAAAGACTATTGATACTTCGATAGAAGAACTAAACGATACGTCTAATACATTGCGCCCCCGTGGTTTGTTTTGTCGCATAGGAAAGTGGAGTGATCATGTTTCCAGTTGGTTGGAAAATAATAACCTTCCAACAATATGCGTAAAATATGAGGATTTATCGAATAATCCCGATAAACATTTTGGCCGGATTATTTCTGAATTAGGATTTGAGTTGGACTCAGAGCGTCTTAGGAGAGCTATCAGATTTTCTTCTTTTAACGAACTATCAAAACAAGAAAAGCAATTAGGTTTCGTAGAGAAACCTCCTACAGCCGATGAAAACTTTTTTCGAAACGGTGTTACTAACAATTGGGAATGTCATTTAAACTCCTCTCAGCGAAAACGTTTAGAGCAAACGCAAGGCGAGATGATGCAAAAACTTGGCTATTTCGATTAGGCCTTTATCTGCCTAGTCTTTCCTCAGCTAAGGACAATGGCATAGTGCTTCTTTTGGTGTAAATAACGGACAAGCGATCGGACAAATGATGGGACTTTAAATAATATAACCATTATTACTGTTTAATTTTAATATGCTATACGGAAATTGAGACGGACACCAAACCCGCTGCGACCTATAAAGAAGCTTCTATAAGTCATTGTTTGCAAACAACTATGTCAATATGGCGTGGTGAGTTCCGTACCCAATTAACTGATTGCTGACTTTATGTTAAGTCGGTTGCAGCGTTCAAATCCCCTGCCCCCATAGTTGCTCTTTCATCATACCCAAAGTTACGACCTAGATGATAGATAATCCGCTATGTACTTGTTGTCATTAAATATGTCGGAGTATATTGGTAACTCCCGTTGTTTGGTATCCAGAACTTCTCGTATAGCCGCCTCGTAGTTCGTAGCAGTTTGCTGCCAGGTATATTTTGTTTCTACCCGTTCTAAAGCAGCCTTAGACAAATACCTAGCACGGTTCAAGCCGTCTATTAAACCATCTCCAATACTCTGCAAAGACGTAGGGTCAACAAGGATCCCAGAACCATCTGAAAAAATTTCTGATGGACCGCCATTTTTCGTCACGACTGGTGCTAGGCCTGCTGCAGCAGCTTCGATTGGAGCTAGGCCAAAGGGTTCATAAAAAGATGTAAGCGCAAATATTGAGCCTCGATCGGCAAAATAACGAAAGGTAGCTGCTAACTCTAATTGCGAGGTAACGTTTAGAAAATGAACATTGTTGCCAAATAAGTCGCGTCCTATTGTGTCCAATATTTCGTTTAATACAAACTGCTCGTCCTTGCTGAGCTTTGCAATATCTACTCTTGGCTCTTCAATACCACGTATACAAAGGACAAGCTGAACCCTATCTAACGATGGCCGTCGTTCTAGGAACGCTTTGACAATACCAATAATGTTCTTTTTCTGATCCAGTCGACTTGATACAATTATAGCTTGGCTACTACTTCTACCAAACGTTAAATCCAATTTTGGTTTAATTGAAAAATCTAGCTGATTGGCAACGGAATTAAAAATCTTTCGATTCACCCCTGGCGGGCTTACACTAAATTTTATACTTTTATCAGAGTTGGAGGCGCCTGAATAAAGCGGATGCCTATACTGCTCATCTCGTTCTTGTAAAGTAGATACAAAGATTTTGTCAGCATACTTTATACTAACACGTTCCGCTGCTATACGTTGCGAGAACTTAAACCGAATGTCTAAGTCACGCCAATATCCACCACTTTCAATTAGTTTATCAAGTTTTTGCGCCCCAAGTGAGTGACCGGTGAACGAAAAAGGAGTACGAGTACGCTGCTTGAGTAAGGCTGCTGTATAACCACCATCTGCGTAATGGGCTGTGAAAAAGTCTGGAAGAGATTCTCCATAGAACCTCAAAATTTCATCAGCAAATTCTGATAAATGTGGCCACAATTCTTCCTTGCTTAAGAATTTATTTCCACCGCAAGGAAAACGAAGAATTCGTAGGTTTTGTTCTGTACCAGGATAAATATCTTGATTGGCTGAAAACTCGGGCCAATCTGAGTCGATGATTTTTCTTGTGACGATGTCAACTTTATGACCGTTAGTTGCGAGGGCCTGCGCTAATTCCTTAACATAAACAAGTTGGCCACCAAAATCTGGATGCTCTGTTAAATAACTATCCTTGGGATCAAAGTTACCTTGTGGGTTTAAAAAAACAATGTGCACGAAATTAATCAACAATTCTTTTTGGGGTTTAGATCAACCGCGTAGTTACAATCAATTACAATATCAGCTAAGCGTTTATGTTTTGAGATAATTTCATGCTCCTCTTTCAATACTTCGTTTGTAAAGTCATCAAGTTCAGATGCGCCTCGATTTCGCTTCAACCGGTGTTTAAGGGTTTGATTAAAGTCACGCGCGATAAATATGCGATGATCTATATTGTTCAACAACGACGTGTAAGTGCCCTCTACAATCAATACTTTAATATCCTTGAAGAACAACTTTCTTAAATTTATAGATGTGGAGTCGTATTCAATTGACGGTACGAGTATATATTTTAATCCTTTTTGGAACGAGTTTACGTGGGTGTTAAGTAATTCGAGTTTTACCTCTTTTACACCACGCCAGCCTAAATCTTCGCGACGCTTCAAATCATTGATTTTAGGGGGATAAATAAAATAGTCATCTTGCCGTAATATGACACTAGACACTTCATTTTTTTTCAAAATCAAAGAGATTTCTGTTGCAATCTCAGATTTGCCACTACCTGATTCACCAGCAACACAGATTGCTTTTTTTGATTTGTCTTGATTTAATTTACTTAACACAAACGTTGAGATCGTATTTGCGGCATTCCTGTGGTGCGCCTCAATAAATACTTTATCACCTAACATATTTACTCTTGTCTTTCCGAAAAAGATTGACTTTGTTTTACGGCTATTTGAAAGATTATTTTTGTTACATACACTAGCGTTTTAATGAACAAAAAAGAAATTGACAACTTAAAGGATATAGTTCGGCAGATGATCTATGAACTATGAGACTAAATGGGCAAACCTCAATAAAAAATTACGCCAATCGGCAGAGGATAATAATGGACTTGCATCCGCTCTCTTCGATCTGGAAAACCACCAACGTGAAACCGGCTTCATAAAGGACGATCTGAAAAAAATCAAACGCATAATATTTCAAGATCCAAACAACAAATCGTATAGTCTGAGAGCCCAAATAAACCCTAAACGAGCAAAGCGTCATGATGGATCTGGCAATTTGGCCTTGGCGGGTGAACATCCGAATATAAATAATGGCTGTTTTCTTTGCAGAGAAAACATAAAATGGCAACAAGAGGAAAGGCAGATAGGTTTTGAGATTAATTTCGGTATTAGTGACTATATCGCCTTTATGAACCCATTTCCCCTTTTGCCCAATCATGTAGTTATAGCTTCAACTGCTCATAGAACTCAAGAATTAAGGCTGTTCCAGAATGATGAACAGAACCAAGATTTAGCATTAGTGCTAAGTGATCTTTGTGAACTAGCAGATCGTCTACCTAATCATATTGGGTTCTATAACGGCGTTGGAGCGGGCGCTTCTATCCCAGACCATTTTCATTTTCAGTTTTTTCAAAGAGCGCCTGATTTGCCAAAATTTCCTCTGGAGGAGAGAACGTTTTCAAATATTGACTGCGATTTTACAACCACATTAGTTGAGGATTATCCACTCTGCGTGTTTAGATGGATGGGTGAGCTGGGCGAAGTAGTTGAAAAAGCAACCTCGTGGATTACAAATTTTGTCAAGACTAGCAGATTTGAAAGACAACAATTGACAGCAAACTTCATAGCTTCAAGATCGATGACCTCAAAAATGGTTACTTTATATTTTGTACCGCGCCACAGATTCAAGCAATTTTGGAATGGAAATGCCGGTATCGTGGGCGGTTTGGAGATACTTGGGGAAATAGTCTTAGCAAGCAATGAGGAATGTAATCTGGTGAGATACGATATAATGAATTTTGAGTTCATCGAGCAAGGCCTATCACGCATCAGCGCACCATTTACTACTGATAAAGCTGATGAATTGTGAAGCTTTTATTGATAATTTGGATAAAGCTCAGGATTGTAGCTTAAACCCTGCCCCATCATTTGGCGGTTTACTACCACAATTCCACCTTGTGTTACATGGTATTTTTCTCTATCTAATTTTTCATCATACCCAATAACGGTATTTGGAGGTATGATACATCTGTTGTCCAGGATCACATTTCGTAGCGAGCTTTTTTCTCCAATGTTACAACCTGCAAGGGCGAGAACTCCATCCAAAACGCATCCCTCGTTTACGGTAACTTCAGAGAATAGTATTGACCTCTGAACATTTGAATTGGTAACAATACAACCGCCACTTATTATCGAATTCTCAAGAATATAGCTCCCTTCGCCACCCCTAAACAATGACGGAGGTAACTGCCTCTGATATGTGACTGTTGGCCACTTTCGATCATAAAGGTCTAGTGGAGGTTGGCCCTCCAAAAGTTCCATATTAGCTTCATAGTAAGTATCAATTGTACCTACATCCCGCCAATACGGAGGGTCGACGTTTGTCGGGTTTTGAAATATGTGCGCATGAAAATAATCACCACGCCGCAATCCTTCTGGAATTATATCACGACCAAAATCGTGAGAAGATCCTGAGCGCCCTGCATCCTCCCGCAATCTCTCTGCAAGGTACCGATGAGATACTACGTAAATACCCATACTTGCTAAGGTTTTATTCTTCTTCCCTGGAAGTGGCGCAGGTGAACTGGGTTTCTCTACAAAATCAATTATACGTCCACTTTCACTGATGGTCATGACGCCGAATTGGCTTGCTGCTTTTTCGATATCCACTTCCATACAAGCGACCGAGAAGTCCGCTCTCATATTGACATGCTCGGCAAGCATTTCACCGTAATCCATATTATAAATATGGTCGCCGGCTAGGATTATAACGTAATCTGGGGCATGACTTTCAATAATATCGAGAGATTGGAATACAGCGTCCGCGGTTCCTTGATACCAAGTATCCATCCCGGTCCACTGTTGAGCGGGAACAATGTCGAGAAAATCTCCTCTTTGACTATTTATTTTTGTCCACCCTTCTATCAAATGCCGTATCAAAGAATGAGATTTGTACTGCGTCAAAACACAAACTTTATTGATACCAGAGTGCATGCAATTTGAGAGAGTAAAGTCGATTATTCTAAACTTGCCGCCGAAAGGTACTGCCGGCTTTGTCCGCCAATCTGTCAAAACACCCAGGCGCTCGCCTCGTCCTCCCGCTAAGACTAGCGCCATCGTGTTGCTGGTTAATCGGCTCACAAACCTTGCTTTGTTCGATCTTATCATCTTCGCAACTGTGTAAACTTAAACCTATCGAAAATGTAGGGTGCATAGGCGGCAAAGTCGAGCTATTAGTGCGCGTTAATCGCCTCCCTGGTTTTGCTAAAGTTTAGACAGCGGAATGTATGGCTCAAAAACCCTGCAAGTATTTAGCTGAAATTATTTAATTGGGGGATTTCGTTTTATATAGTGGTTAACGTGATATCCAGAAATGTTGTTCAAATGTCATTTTCTTCTAATGTCATTGTTTTTATGGACTTTTTTGAAGATGCGCTGCAAGGCTACACTACATCCCACTGCTTCTTGAATTGATCCCATAAAAACTCAACCTATTCGAGTGAATTACAAAGTTCCGATACTTCTTTTGGAGGTGGGATAGACTGATTTGCTGCAGAACATGATCAGGTCTCTTTAACTTATTATGCATCCGTTGAGATAAATCCCAAAGTTAATAAGTGACAACGATACCGATCTTTCCTAGATTCTTTTGACAAAAGATATGTTATTATTTAACTCTCGTCTCACTATCGATCGCTTTAATTTTAGAATGGTGAAGCATCATTTTCGCCGAAACAATTTTTAAGGTACTCTCAATGATTAATAACTTCCCTAAAATTAACCTTATTAAAAAAAGCTTTAGCTTTTTAATGTTAGCCTTAGTTTGGTTTGTATTGTCTAGCCCGCTATCAACAGCAAAGGCTAGTGATACTTTCGTTTTCACTGCTATTCCAGATGAAGACGAAAGTAGGTTACGTCAACGCTTCAATAAAGTGGCTATTTATTTGGAAGAAAAATTAGACGTGCCAATCAAATATATTCCTGTGAAGTCATATGCCGCTGCCGTTGCTGCGTTTAGAAATGATCAAGTCCAATTGGCATGGTTTGGAGGGCTGTCAGGCGTTCGTGCTAGAACATTGGTCCCTGGATCTCAAGCCATTGCGCAAGGTTTTGAAGACCAGGCTTTCTTTAACTATTTTATTGCTCATTATAGCACTGGATTAAAAAGGTCTAATAAGTTTCCAATGGAAATTGCAGGAAAGATTTTTACCTTTGGCTCTAAGGGGTCAACCTCAGGGCGTCTCATCCCTGAATTTCACATTCGCAAAAACCTGAAAAAATCTCCTAATGATGTATTTAAAAAGGTGGGCTATAGTGGCAATCACACGCGCACTATTCAGCTAGTTCAATCTGGAGCCTATCAAGTTGGCGCGGTTAACTCCAAAGTTTGGGAAAATGAAATGAAGGCCGGAAAAATCGACCCTTCAAAAGTTTCTATAATTTGGAAGACACCACCCTATCCAAACTATCAGTGGAGTATACGCGGTGATGTAGATAAGCGCTGGGGTGCGGGCTTCAAAAATCGCGTCAAGGAGGTTCTTCTGAACATTAAAGATCCAACAATTCTAGCTTCCTTTCCAAGAAAAAGCTTCGTTCCAGCATCCAACTCCGATTATCAACCAATCCTCGATGTGGCCAAAGCAATTAAGTTAATCGATTAGTAAAAAAAGTTTTATAGTGTTTCAATTAATAAACGCAAACTTGGGCTATAAGCAAAGCTCGGTTCTCACCAATATTTCGTTAAAAATTAATTCGGGAGAACGCGTGGCGTTAGTTGGGGAAAGCGGTGCTGGTAAATCAACATTGCTATCAGCATTGCAATCCCAAATGAAAAACAAAGCAGCACTTATTCCTCAGGATTTGGGGCTAGTGAACAATTTAAGTGTCTTCCACAATATTTATATAGGTCGCTTAAACAGCTATTCATCAGTTTATAATCTTCTTAACTTAGCATGGCCTCAAAGGCGTGAAGTCGGAAAAATTAAACCATTAGTCGAGCGATTGGGTTTAGTAGAAAATTTATTTAAGCCAGCCGGTGAGCTTTCTGGAGGACAACAGCAACGCACCGCTATATGCCGTGCCCTCTTTCAAGGTGGTGACGCTATTATTGGTGATGAACCGGTATCAGCTGTCGACAAGCATATGGCTAATTTAATTATGGAAACTTTAGTCGAAAAATTTACGACCGTCGTTCTAGCGATGCATGATGTTGATTTAGCAATTAAATTTTCAACAAGAATTATTGGCATCAAAGACAGCGCAATTTGTTTTGATCAGTCAACGATAAACCTCACTCGCAAAGACCTTGATTTTTTATATAAGCATTAAAAATGGGCAAATCTTTTTTCAAACCCGACCCCGTGATATCTCGACCTCAAAATACGTCCATGGTTCGGGTAAGTTTAATGTTTGTTGGTGTTGCATTATTCTGTTTTTATTTTGCTGATATTTCAATAACAACACACGATCCATGGTTAGAAATTGATCGAATGATTGCAGGTGTTTTTGCTCCTGATTTCTTAGCTACTAGTGCGATCGGCGATGCGCTTCTCAAAACCGTCTCTTTTGCATTTATTGGGGTTGCTATGGGAGCAGTTGCAGGATTCTTGTTAGCTCAAATATTTCATTTTAGAGTAGTGCGACTTCTATGCTCATTTGTACGTTCTATTCACGAGTTATTCTGGGCTTTAATATTTTTGCAAATGTTAGGACTGACTCCATTAACAGGCATACTTGCCATCGGTCTCCCATATGCTGGCATCTGCGCAAAGGTATACTCGGAGACATTGGATGAGGCACAAACGAATGCCCTACAGGCTGTACCATATGGCAGCAGTATCATTTCGACATTTTTTTATGTTCGTTTGCCTGAGGTCTGGATCCACATTGTTAACTACACCACTTATCGTTTTGAGTGCGGATTACGATCAAGTGCGGTGCTTGGCTTTATTGGCCTACCCACCTTAGGCTTCTATTTGGAAACAGCTTTTAACGAAGGCAATTATTCAGAGGCTTCGGCTCTTTTAATAACATTCTATATTTTGATTGCGACGATCCGTTATTGGTTGAGGCCTAAATTAATTGGTTTTTATTTGATTTTTGCGCCCTTTTTACTGGGCGGCGGGGCAGATATTCAAGTAGGTAATATCACGCGATTTTTAACTGTTGACATCGTTCCTGCTCCGTTACGGGAATCTAGTCTTCTCGATGCCTCTAGCTGGATAGAATTTTTTTACTGGACTGCCTCTCTGATAAATTCCCAAGCTTTTCCAGGTATAATTGCCACCATTGTGTTGACACAAATTGCTTTGGTTGTGACGGGGTTTTTGAGCCTTGCATTCTTTCCATTAATATCAGAAAAATTTCTTGGTAAATATGGGCGTATGATTGGTCATCTATTTTTAGTTGTCATACGATCAACCCCAGAGTTCATCTTAGCTTATATTTTCTTGCAGTTTTGGGGGCCATCAATGTTACCCGCTATAGTCGCTTTGTCACTTCACAACGGCGCAATTATCGGTCATTTAATGGGACGCTATAGCAACGAAATATCACTTCGTCCAGATCATGCTAAGGCCATAGATTTATACGGTTTTGAGATCATCCCTCGGCTTTATGGACAATTTTTGGCTTTTCTATTTTATCGTTGGGAAGTAATCATGCGTGAGACTGCAATCCTTGGCATTTTAGGTATTGCGACCTTGGGATTTTATGTTGATAGTGCGTTGGCTGACATTCGCCTTGATAGAGCGCTATTTTTTATTGTAATAACAGCATCGTTAAATATCGGCATTGATAGTTTATCTCGCTATATTCGAAACCGTTTACGTTTGAGTCGTACAGTGCAACACCATTCGAGCTGATGGATACATAGGTTTATGCAATCAACATCACAACCCATCTTAAAAGATTTGGTTCTCATAGGTGGTGGACACTCCCATGTAGCTGTAATCAAGAGTTTTGGCATGAAACCAATGCCAGGCGTGCGTTTAACTATAATCTCGCGCGACGTGCACACTCCCTATTCCGGAATGTTGCCGGGCTATGTTGCAGGCCATTATCAATTCGATGAAGTGCACATCGACTTGCGTCCACTCGCCCAGTTTGCCGGCGCACGTTTGTACCATGATGAGGCGTTACGCATTGACACGATAAATAAAACAGTTATTTGCAAAGGTCGACCCGCGGTGCCATACGATGTCTTATCGATTAATATTGGATCAACTCCCCAGATTGAAAATATTTCGGGTGCAACTGAATTTGCTGTCGCTGTAAAACCCATCAGCCTATTCGTTGATCGATGGAAAAAGTTTTTGGATCGACTAGCCGCTCAAACTGGCCCATGTAAAATTTGTGTTGTCGGTGCAGGTGCCGCAGGTGTCGAATTGATTCTTTCCATCCAATTTCGGCTAAAAAAAATGTTTGAGGAGCTGGGCCGTAACTCAGAAGAACTAAGTTATCATTTGGTCAGTAAATCCGAACAAATCATGCCGAGTTTTCCATCTGCTGTTGCAGATAGATTTAATACGATATTACATGAGCGCGGTGTCATTGTACACAGGGGAGTTGAAGCAACCGAAGCGTGCGATGGCAAACTAATTTTATCCAATGGAGATCACCTTGATGCTGATGAAACGTTCTTCGTGACGGCTGCAAGCGCGACACCTTGGCTAACTGAGTCGGGTTTTGATGTAGATGAAAATGGATTTGTAAAAGTAAACGATACCCTCGAGCTCTTATCTCATCCAAATATTTTTGCTGCAGGTGATGTGGCGGCCGTGGTTAACCACCCACGTCCAAAAGCAGGTGTATTTGCAGTTCGTCAGGGAAAGCCTCTGGCCAATAACCTACGCCGAGTATTGTTACAAAAAAAACCTAAGTCTTTTTCACCGCAGTCATCCTTTTTGTCATTGATAAGTTCAGGAGATAAATATGCTGTAGCATCAAAAGGTATTTATACTGTTTCTGGTAAATTACTATGGTGGTGGAAAGATTGGATTGACCGGCGCTTTATGAGAAAATTTTCGGTACTGCCTAGAATGAAAGAAGATGAGGGACCTCCTATTAATAAGGCATTAACTAATCCAGATACTTTAAAAGAAATCTCCGCTATCGCTATGCGCTGTGGTGGTTGTGGGGCCAAGGTCGGCGCTGGCGTTTTAACTCGGGCTTTGTCAGAACTCAAACCAACACCTCGTGATGATATTATAATCGGATTGCATGATCCAGATGATGCCGCCGTAGTTAAAGTTGCTACTGGGAAAGTAATTGTTCATACGGTGGATTATTTTCGCTCCTTTATTGATGACCCGTACTTGTTCGGTAAAATCGCAGCCAATCATAGTCTGAGTGATATTTTTGCCATGGGGGGTGAAGCACAATCTGCACTGGCAATAGCAACTGTGCCATATGGGATAGAGAGTCAAATCGAAACGACCTTGAATCAAATGATGGCTGGGGCCATGGAAATGTTGAATGATGCTGACGCTGCACTAGTTGGTGGACACACCAGCGAAGGGGCAGAACTAGCATTAGGGTTCTCAATTAATGGGCTAATTGATAAAGAAAACATTTTACGAAAATCCGGCCTCATGCCTGGGCATGTTTTAATTTTAACTAAAGCACTTGGGACAGGAACATTGTTCGCGGCGGATATGCAACAACGGGCGAAAGGCCGTTGGATTGATGCCGCATTAGATAGTATGGTTCTATCTAATCGATTGGCTGCAAAATGCCTATTTCAACATGGCGCTACTGCGTGCACTGATGTTACCGGATTTGGTTTTCTGGGTCATATGATTGAAATGATTCGTCCCTCAGAAGTCGATGTTGAGATTGATATGAGTGCCCTTCCAATTATGGACGGCGCGTTAGAAACTGTGAGGATGGGGATTTTAAGCACCCTACAGCCAGCGAATGTCCGCCTACGTCGTGCTATTCGAAACCAGGAACAAGCAGTCAAGTCAGAGCTGTACCCATTGATTTTTGACCCTCAAACCTCAGGTGGTCTTCTTGCTTCTGTTCCCGCCGAAAGTGCTGAGGCGTGCATCACACAACTCGTTAAAAATGGCTATCCCGCTTCTAATATTGTCGGAAAAGTTTTGGAAACATCTGGAGACATTGAACCAGTAACGTTAGTGCTTTAATTTTCAAACTTATTGAACAGAAATAACTCTATACTCGCTAAAACAACTTGAATGCTTAACGGCAGTGGACTTACGAGGTTTAACTCAAATTTTCTATCAGCCTGGCCCATGCTTGTCCTTCGAGCTCCGGGGTAAATCTTGGTTTTAGTTTTTGGCAAGCTCGGTTCAGTTGCGTTAAAAATTGAGGATTAGTTTCTGCTTTTTGCAGCAAAATTGAGAGTGCTTTCTCATTACGCACTGGGTAAAGCCCAGGATAGTTGTGACCCAATAAACCGGTATTCCCCGGGATATTAGAAGCAATTATCGGAACATCCGCAGCAATGGCCTCTGATACAACATTAGCACCTCCCTCTTGATTAGAAGACAGAACCATTAAATGAGTCTTTATAAATTCGCGGCGAACTCGACCAGCAGTCACCTCGCCTAACCAATGATATCGTGGGTTTTCCATTTGCTCTTTTTTGGCAGCAATGGCCCAGGTGTCATTGTGTGCTTTACCTAAATGGAAAACTCTAATTTTCGAACTTTTATTTAAAAGCCTTGCAGCCATTGCCGCGCGTAAAGGATCTTTTTCATCCCGCAAATGGCCGATGACACAAATATCAAAATTACGTTTCGAGGGATTACGTTGCTGTTTTAAAGGTACTGCTGACTGAATAATAGTATGCAGTTTCTTTGTTAATTGCCGCGGTAGTGCCTCACCTATTTGATCGTGTAAACACACTAGTGCATCGGCTTTTTCCATCGCACTTAAAGTGATAGTAGCATCAGTTTTTAAAAATGTATTTACGTCTGTACCGCCCAAAACAACGATTAAAGGACCTTTTGGATATTTAGCTTTGTAAAGATTAATCGCTTCAGCGCTATGCCGAGCATGTAAGGCAATCATAATGTCGCAAGCAGACCCATCGTATTCTGTGTTAATTTGGGTATTATGACCATAAGATCTTAACAATTTTGCCCATCGAACAATAGAAGTACGATTGCCGTTTTTTGTATATTTATTTGCCGGGGTGATTAAGTTAATTTTCATCAATATTGTCCAAGGGAGCCTATATGACCCAAAGAGTTTCTGCAACATACCTAATCGCTACATTGCAAGATGCCAGAGCAAGAACATTAGAACTTGTGAATGACCTTGATCAAGAACAATTGATGGGCCCCAAACTGCCAGGTGTTAATCCACTCCGTTGGGAAATTGGTCACATCGCTTATTTTTATGAATTCTTCATCCTACGAAGACTTTATGGACATGACAGTATTTTAGGACTGAAGGCTGATGAGCTCTATGATTCGATAGCGGTCGCCCATGATACGCGTTGGGATTTACCTCTATTATCAATGACAGAAACCTTAGCGTATATGAACGACGTTTTGGAGAAGGTGTGCGCACATTTAGTTAATAACAACGAAGACGGACTTGCATCAGAACAAGATAGTTTCATTTATCAGTTCGGCGCGTTCCACGAAGATATGCATACAGAGGCGTTTATTTGGGGGCGGCAAACACTTGGGTACCCTTCCCCGACATTTTCTATCGCAAGTAATGTAGGTTCGCAACGTAGCTTGGGCCCATGGCCTGGTTTTGTAAAAGTTCCTGGTGGTCGATTTAAACTAGGAGCAAACCCGGATAGTCCCTTTATTTTTGATAATGAGAAATGGGCGCACGCCGTGGACGTTAATCAGTTTGAAATAGCTAAAGCACCGATTACATGTTCGGAATTTGCTGCTTTTGTTAAAGATGGGGGGTATCAAAATAAAGATTTGTGGCCTGAGGACGTCTGGCTTTACATGAAAAACAATGACATACATCACCCTGCTTATTGGGTTTCGAAAGGTGCTGACAGGTGGGACTTGAAACAATTTGATAAAATTATCCCCCTTCCTGATCATGCTCCAGTAAGTCATGTCACATGGTATGAAGCTAACGCCTACTGTCATTGGGCTGGAGTACGCTTGCCATCTGAAATTGAATGGGAGGTGGCTGCATTGGGTGATTACAGTTCCACAGGTAATTTATCATTTACAAAAAAACGTCGTTATCCATGGGGTGATACACCGCCAAATCCATCGCGTGCCAATTTAGATGGCCGTGCTTTAGGTTGCATTGATGTGGCTGCCCTGGCAGATGGAGATAGTGCCTTTGGTTGTCGCCAAATGTTGGGCAATGTGTGGGAGTGGACCGCCGATACATTTAATCCCTATCCTGGATTTAAGGCTGATGCCTACAAGGAGTACTCGGAAATGTTATTTGGGTCTACTAAGGTTTTACGAGGTGGTGCATGGACAACACGAAGCAGGATGATGCATGGTACATATCGTAACTTTTTTGAACCTCATCGTTGGAATATATTTAGCGGCTTTCGTGTATGTAAACTTTAAATTTCTGTCTAATCCAAAGCTGTTACGTGGATTACTTTGACGATAAGTAGAACTCCCACCGAGATAATCCTTATCATCATCAGATTATACTAGACTTTTCAATCAAACTAACGTGGCAAGCTTCTCAGCAAGTTGGGCAACGTCTCCCGCACTAAGACTTTGAGTTTCTAATAAACATATATCTTTATGCCCATGCTTTGCACTAGAGCGTTCATAGGCCGGATCATAATGGTCTTGTAAAAGGCGCTTGACGAACCGAGTCCAGTCGTTATCAGCAATTGCCCTTCGCCAATTTAACACCGCGTCACTCCCAACTCGAGCTGCAGCCCAATCTAAAAGAGGATTAAGTCGTTCTGGGTCGGCCATTAAATGTTTGTAGTCCTCGAGAAGAAATTCCACGCGCGCATCAAGAGGTGCGGTTATTTGAATTGACTGAGACCGGCCCATTGATCGCCAAAGTTCGACTGGCACATGACACTTTCCGACACTGTTACTTTCTGCCTCGATAACAACCCCCCTCGATGGATCCAACTGTCGCATGACATCAAAAATGCGTGATTCAAATTTCCGTTGCGACGGCTGAACAACCCCAGGTTCTGAACCAAGAAGAGAGCCTCTGTGAGCAGCGAGACCTTCCAGGTCAATCACCTGCGTCCCAAGTTTAGCGGCAGCGCGAAGAATCGTGGTTTTTGCCGTGCCAGTTCTCCCACGCAAAATTATAAGGCGTAATGTCGCTGGTATTCTATCAAGTCCATCCAGAACCCGCTTCCGGTAGGTCTTGTAGCCTCCCTCGAGAAGTGTAACTTTCCAACCAATTTCGCTGAGAATTCGTGCCATGGCACCACTCCGTTGACCACCGCGCCAACAATAAATAAGTGGTGAAAAGTTTCTTGGCGCGTTGACAAGCTTTGTTTCTAAAATGTGAGAGATATTGCGAGAAATTAGTGCTGCGCCGCGGCGTTTTGCCTCGAAACTACCAACCTGCTTATAAATGGTACCAACCTCTGCTCGTTCAATATCGTTCAGTACGGGCATATTGATTGCGCCCGGTACATGATCGTTAGCATACTCGCTTGGAGAACGAACATCGATAATCGTGCTGAAGTTTAAAGACAAGTGGTCTGTCGTAGTTTTGATCGGCGGGGACACCCCTGTAATCCTCAGTCAAGTGAAGTAATGCCGGTATAAGATTGTTACCTTGAGATTAACGTCAAAGTAAACCCGTGCCGGACCTATGGTAACAAGATCCTTCTAGACAAGCGATTGAAACCTATACTACATATTTCCAAATGAATGAAAGTCAATCCAAGCTTCAATTCTGTTATCTTCGCTTCAATTATGAACACTTTTAATCGCACCGTTTTTGAAAAGGTCTAACGCGACCCTTCCCCCTATATCCCCGATAGAAAAGGCCGTAGTCTTTACATGGGCATCAACGGACATGAAGAGGTTTAGCCTCTCTTCTGCTACCTTGTTTTATCTGCATACTATGGTGCTGTTTGGCGATGCATTTTTTGCATAACCGATGCAATAATTTAGCTCTTTGGTTACTGGTCACGATTTTGTAAAATTTAGGTGTTTCTTAGCTAGTTAGCGGGAGCGGTCTTATGTTCGACGAGATGCTAAGCGATCAGAGCCATCAAGGCAGAGAGCCTTATCGAAAACTCCTATCGTGGCTCGAAAACCAAAATTTGAAAAAGTTGTCAAAAAAATCAAAAATGGCGGAGGAGTTTTTTCGTCGCGTTGGAATTACTTTTAATGTCTACGGCAATGAGGATGGCGAAGAGCGTTTGATCCCTTTTGATCTCATTCCAAGGATCCTCGCGCTTGATGAATGGCAAAAGCTAGAGAAAGGAATCATACAAAGAGTAGTTGCCATAAATGCATTCTTGCGAGACGTTTATAATAGTCAAGAAATAATAAGAGCCGGCATAATACCGGAAGAACTAATCTATCCAAACCCTGCATTTTTACCCCAAATGTGCGGCTTTATACCACCAGGAGGTGTGTACACGCACGTAGTTGGTGTCGATATCATTCGTACAGGAATAGACGAATTTTTTGTTTTGGAGGATAACGCAAGAGTACCCTCTGGGGTTTCTTATATGATGGAAAATCGTTCAACAATGCTGCACATGTTTCCTGAGTTGTTTACTGAACATAACGTAAGGCCGATTAGTAATTATCCAAAGGAACTCTTCAATTCGCTAATCTCCTGTGTCAAAACGAATATACCGGATCCAAATGTGGTCGTACTCACCCCAGGTATTTTCAACTCAGCTTACTATGAACATTCTTTTCTCGCTGATGAGATGGGCGCAGAACTTGTGCAAGGAACAGATATGGAAATATCAAACGGAGAGGTTATGATCCGTACTACTTCTGGAACAGAAAAGGTAGACGTAATCTATCGGAGGGTTGATGATGATTTTATTGACCCTTTGTCTTTCAATTCGAAAAGTATGCTCGGAACACCGGGATTATTTGATGCTTATCGTAAAGGAAATATAGTACTAGCAAATGCTCCTGGTGCAGGAATTGCCGATGATAAGGCGATTTACTCCTACATGCCTGAAATCATAAAATTTTATACAGGTGAAACACCGCTGTTAGATAACATCCCCACATGGAAATGTTCCGATGCGGAAAGTCTAAGATATGTTCTCGAAAATTTAAGGGAGCTGGTTGTCAAAGAAGTACATGGTTCCGGCGGCTATGGGATGCTTATAGGACCGGCAGCTAGCAAACGTGAATTATCCTCATTTGCAAGGAAACTTAGATCTAACCCTAGCAAATACGTCGCGCAACCAACTTTGGCGCTTTCCACTGTACCGATACTGACAAAAAGTGGTCTCGCACCTCGTCATGTTGATTTCAGACCATTTGTTCTCGTTTCTCCAGATACAATAAAAGTCACGCCGGGGGGATTGACGCGGGTTGCCCTGAAAAAAGGTTCTTTGATTGTGAATTCTAGTCAAGGTGGTGGTACCAAAGATACTTGGGTGCTTGGAGTTTAAATGCTTGGACGGCACGGCAATAATTTGTTCTGGATGGCGAGATATTTAGAGCGTAGTGAAAATATGGCGCGAAGAATACAAGCTGTATTGCACCATTCCCTATCGCGTGAAGATGAGGGTCGAGACGAGTGGGCGGAGATAATTACTAATAGTGAATTAGCTCACGTTTTTGATGAGAAATATGACGGTTTTTCTATGATAAATGCTATTAATTTTCTATTAAGAGAGAGGCAAAATCTTAATAGCGTCATAACGCTTATTACAAAATCACGCCAAAATGGTCGCGCAGTAAGAACCTCTTTGACACAAGAGGTTTGGATGTCACTAAATGAAACCTGGATCTCTAGTGAAGCTCTATTAAGACGTCCTGTGAATATCCATGATTTACCGATTGTTCTTGAGGAGATTATAAAGGGTAGCTCTCTATTTCGCGGCGCGCTTTATGGAACAATGCTCCACAATGATATTTTTAATTTTCTTCGGCTAGGTACTTATGTAGAGCGGGCGGATAATACGTTAAGAACTGTTTACTCTAAATACCACCGTTTATTACCTACTGCGAACGTAATAGGCGTCAGTGAGAGCCAAAGTCAGTGGGAAGTGATGCTTCGTTCGCTTTCGGCTTGGCGCTCCCTTAATTGGTTGAAAAAGGGCAGAATTGATCCTTTTAGCGTTGCAGACTTTTTAATCTTTGATCAGCGTATGCCACGATCAATTAATTTTTGCTATTACGAGGTAGTTTCAAATCTTACAGATCTGGCAAGGTTGTACAAAAAAGAATACAAGAGCTTGGATTTGGCTAGAACTTTGTGTTGTCAATTGAAAAAAGATCGAGCAAAAAATATACATAAGATTGATCTTAAATATTTTATAACCGAGCATATTATTAAAAATAATGAATTGGGCTCGATAATTGCTGATGATTTTAACCTTGTTTAAAAATGATTAATAAAATTAGCCATAAAACAATAATCGAATATCAAACAGCTCCTAAATCTGTCGTACAGCGATTGCACCTTACACCCTTGAAACTTGCTCATCAGCGTGTCTTAAAATGGGAGATTAATATCGCTGGTGGTGCCATAGAGTTAGAGACAGTTGATCATCATGGGAATGATGTTCATATATGTCGCCATTACTCTGACTTTAAAAAAATGGAAATTACTTGTTGCGGAACGGTAGAGGTTTCGGACACCGCCGGGGTATCTGGCGTTCACAACAATAAAATTCCTTTGAGTGTTTATAAGAATAGCACGGCCCTTTCGACGCTCGGCCCAAGTCTTCGGCGGATAGGTAAAGAGTTTAGAATTCTGATGAGAAATAAATCATATGACGAACTTTCTATTTTACATAATTTATCTGCTTGCATTGCCGAAAATATCCGATACTCAAAAGGGACGACTGATGTAAATACAACCGCGGAAATGGCTATGGAAATTGGCAGCGGTGTTTGTCAGGATCATGTCCATGCCTTTCTAGCTGTTTCACGATCGCTTGGTTTCAGCGCTCGATATGTTAGTGGTTATTTAATGATGGATAAAAATTCTGTTCAAAATGCAAGTCATGCGTGGGCCGAAACACATATTCATGGATTGGGATGGGTAGGTTTTGACGTGTCTAATGGCATATCGCCAGATGATCGCTATGTAGCCCTTGCAACAGGTTTTGACTATACCGATGTTATTCCAATATCAGGTGTAAGATTCGGAAATGGTGGCGAAGAGATATCAACACAAATATTGGTCAGCCAACAATAATATAGGTCATTAAATTATGTCATATTGTGTAGCACTCAAGTTATCTCGTGGTTTGGTATTTATGTCTGATACTCTAACCAACGGGGGGTTTGATAACATTTCTGAGTACCCTAAGACATTTTCTTGGGGGGTTTTGGGGGAAAGACAAATACTATTGACGGCAGCTGGAAATTTAGCGACCAGCCAAGCCGTTGTAAGTTTGTTATCAGAACAAACAAAGACGCGAGATGATCGATCTCCCTCTATATTGAGAGCGCCTACAATGTTTCAAGTCGCGCGTGCGGTGAGCAAGACATTGGCCGAGGTAATAGATATTTCCTCTAAGGGTCAGCAAAAGGCTGAGAGTACTTTTTCGGCTACATTTATACTTGGAGGCCAAATAAAAGGTGGCGACGTACATCTTTACTTAATTTATCCCGAAGGCAACTTCATCGAAGTTTCAAAAGAACGACCTTTTTTTCAAATCGGAGAGACAAAGTATGGCCGCCCGATATTGGTGAGAGCATTTGATCCTCTTATGAGCTTCGAAGAGGCGGTTAAGCTATTGATGGTCTCATTTGATTCGACAATAAAAGCGAACCTCACTGTCGGGTTGCCAATTGATCTAAATATATATGAGGAGAATAGTTTTACCTCTCCCAATTCAATTAAAATCACGAATGAAAATTCATATTTTCAAATGGTCTCTAAGGGATGGGGTAAAGCATTAAAAGAGAGCCTGGCTTCTTTACCAAAGTTTGATTTCGACGATTGGATATCAAACTAAAAACTTTATAACTAGATATAATTGTGTGACATGGCAGATATCTATGGTTTTGATAAGCTGTAAGTGACTAGCGTGCGTCCAGAGTTAACTGGCGATAAAGCTTGATCCGTAACACACCCTCGCCAAATGGAAAGGAATTTGTTAGTAGATGATCGAATAATTACGTCGCTTGATCTTGCATGAAGTTGGTCGAGCCCTTTTGTGAGCCCAAAAACGCACCGCTTTTGTTCTGTGTCCCGGCATCTCAAACCCTAAGTAAGGAAAATGGGACAGTGTTTTTTTGCTGTACTCGAAGTCCAAGTGATGGGACAAATAATGAGACTGTAATAAACATAATCATTTTTAATATTTATTTTTAAGATGCTATACAGAAAGTTAGACGGACACACCATCCGTCACTTCCGCATTCAAAAAAACTCACCGTCATTTAAAAAAATGAAATCCCTTACTATTTGAGGAGTCCAGATCGCTAACATTCATACATGTTTTTCGTTAACCAGATTTTAATGGTACATTTTTTGTGAAACGAATTAGACGAAAGCTTAAAGTCTCAAACTTCCGTTCAAATTGGACAACATTTCGACAATTAAATACAAAAACGACAGGTAAAAAAATGAGCTTTGATTTTACTGCCTTACCGGGCGCTACCTTCGGCGGTCTATTAACTGCACCAATAAACGCCGCGGATTTAATTTTTTTGGCGGAGGCCAGCCCAACAAGCCTTCCCCTCCTCCTGAATGAATTCAACGGTTTCTTGCTAATAAAAGGAATGGACATGCTCGAGGAGAAACCAGAACTCTTTCTTCGGTTAAGTCAAATTTTTGGTAAAGAGGTCGAGAGTTATAAAGAGACCCGAATGACGCCGCAGAACGTACATCCAGAAATTCCAGAAATCCTTATGGTCTCGAACATCCCGCCAGCCGACCGCAGGCCGCCGGCCCAGCCCAATCCGCCACGCAACCCTGACGGCAGTTTACCCATCCAATTTCCCCATCGTCGTGGCTGGCATACCGATCAGAGTTACCGCCGCCCACCACCAGACATCTCTCTTTTCTTCTGCGTGGTGCCGACCCCCAAGGGCCAGGCGCAGACGCTTTACGCGAACGGTATTGCAGCCTACGAAGGCCTAACGTCGGAGATGAAAACCCGCATCAATTCACTGGTCGGTATTCATGCGAAACCCGGCGTTGGGCGCGGTGAAGTTGCCGTTCGCGCCGGCGAAACCCCAATAGAACTCGGCCCCGGCGACCAGCCGCAGCGGCAACCTGTTGTCCGCATCCATCCGGAAACAGGAGCAAAGTCGCTTTATCTTTGCGAAGCTGGGCAAATGGATTGGGTCGACGGTCCCTTCGTCGGCATAGAGCCTGGACCCGACGGCGAAGGCGGGGATTTGCTTTATAAGTTGATGACGCATTTTACGAAGCCTGAGTTCGTCTATGTACACGATTGGGATAAGGGCGATCTTGTCATCTACGACAATCGAACTTTGATTCACGCTGCCACGTGGTTTGACGCAACGAAGCACCAGCGGCTCATGTGGCGCACGACCGTAAGCGGCAATCCCGGCCCGGAATACGCTGGTGAAACCAAGAGCTGGATCGTGCCCTAACCTCTCAGCCTCATGGCTTTGCTGAGAAGAAAGGTATATGTGTCTAACAGTTTTAGCATAATGCCAGAACGACTAAGCTGGGTTAACAAACCCAAACAGTTTAAAAGGCGCTGGCGCTTATTTGCGTGCCAACTAAGTCAAACAGGCTAATTCGCAAAAGCTACTCCTTAGCTATATTGTTTTATAAATC
>Ga0208624_1000450_pt1 | contig 21510 bp, 23 predicted proteins | sample Knorr_S23_td_DCM_FD_185607 | JGI IMG/M metagenome (GOLD analysis project Ga0208624, IMG submission 185607) | Marine microbial communities from Southern Atlantic Ocean transect - Knorr_S23_td_DCM_ad_71m_LV_A (SPAdes) (version 2) | ecosystem: Environmental > Aquatic > Marine > Oceanic | place...
TCCAATGGTATTACATCTGCTTTTGCTCAAGAAATGTTTGACCGCAAGATAAATACTTTAGAAGAAATAACAAATTACAATAATTTCTATGAGTTTGGGATTGATAAGACTGACCCCGCAAAACATGCACACAAATTAACGATATCCCCTTGGTCAATTGAGATTAGTGGTTTAGTTGATAATCCGGGAATCTATGATTTTTCTGAAATAGTCAGAGAAATGAGCATTATACAGCGTACTTATAGCCTGAGATGTGTAGAAGGTTGGTCAATGTTGATACCATGGAATGGTTTCCAATTATCTGAATTACTGAATAAGTTAGGTGTAAGAGACGAGGCGAGGTATATATCATTTGAAACGCTATTAAGACCAGAAGAAATGCATATGCAAGAGACAAATATATTAAATTGGCCTTACAGAGAAGGACTGAGATTGGATGAGGCAATGCATCCGTTAACTATAATGGCTACTGGCGTGTATGGCGAGCCTTTACCAAAACAAAATGGCGCACCATTGAGACTTATTGTGCCCTGGAAGTATGGTTTCAAATCAATTAAATCTATCACCAAGATTTCTTTGCAAAGGGAAGAGCCAGTCTCATCATGGAATCAGCAAAATCCAGCAGAATATGGTTTTTATTCAAATGTGAACCCAACCGTGCATCACCCGAGATGGTCTCAGGCAAGTGAGAGGTATATCGGCGGGGAAGGTGAAGGATATCTTGGAAATTTATTCACAAAAAGATACGACACCAAACTCTTTAATGGATATGAAGAGGTCGCACCGTTATACGAAGGCATGGACTTATCCCGATATTATTAAAGAGCTGAATAATTATTATGCATAAAGCTACTAAAACATTGAATATAAGGAGCCTATTTGATCTTGTGAGGGCGTCAGTGAGAAGATTAAGATCTTGGCATATATATGTAAGCCTATTAGTGCCGTTATTATTTCTTACCTATGATTTGCTAAGTGGTCGATTAGGTGTAGATCCAATGAGAGCTATTGAAAAAAGTTTAGGCGTTACAGCTATTTATATACTAATATTAACACTATGTATTACCCCATTTTCAGTATTAACAGGGATTAATTTCATAAGATTTCGAAGAGCTTTCGGCTTGATGAGTTTCTTTTATATTATTCTGCATTTTTCAACCTGGTTACTTCTGGATATGCAGTTAAGATGGGTTGAGATAGCCGAGTCACTAACAAGAAAGCCGTTTATTGTTTTTGGTATGATGGGTTTTTTATTATTGATACCGCTAGCAGCTACATCAAATAATTACTCCATGAAAAGATTAGGAAAATATTGGCAAAAATTACATAAGCTGATTTATGTAGCAATTATCCTAGGCGGTATACACTATCTGATGATGGAGAAAACTTTGCAAAATGATGCGATAATTACATTTATTATAATTATAGCTCTTATATCGCTTCGTTTTTTCAAAATAAGAAAAATCAATTGGTTATAATTTATGATGAGCGCAATAATAACGGGCTTTTTACTATGCTTTTCCTTGAACTGTGTAATTGGTGCCCAGAATACCTACTTATTCCGTCAAGGTGTTAGAAATGAGTACGTTTATTCCCTCGCAGGTTTTTGTACAGTATCAGATTTTGTGCTAATTATAGCTGGTGTCTATGGTATGTCTCTAATTGTAAGCCAATTCTATATTGACTTATTTTTGATATTATCAGCGCTTTGTCTTCTGCTTTATGGCGTTTATCGAATAAAGAATGTTATGTCTCTATCATATGGGGCGAGTGAGGAGGTATACCTTCAAAGAAGTTTTAAAAAGAGCGTTATGGCAATGTCTGCCTTTACACTTTTAAATCCACACGTTTATCTTGATACAGTCATTTTGATTGGCAGCGCTTCCTTGCAATATAATTATGATGAAAAGATCTTCTATATTTTGGGTGCTACGGTCGCTAGCATAATCTTCTTTTATGGGGTTGCGATTCTATCTAGATTATTCTCCTCATTATCAAAAAATATTGTTCTCTTAAAATCTGTTGACATTATTACAAGTATTATTCTTTTTATTATTTCATTTGCCATGGTAAAAGCTACGAGCTTCGTATAATCTGTCACAAGTTAAATAATAATTTTGATGTTTTCTGTAATAGATTGTAGTATTTCAATATGCTCAAACAGTTAAAAAATTGCCATAATACCGATGACTTTCGTATGTTGGCCAAGCAAAATTTACCTTCTCCAGTTTTTCATTACATAGATGGCGCCGCCGACGATGAGGTTACCTATGCACGCAATACAGCATCATATGATCAATGCGACCTAATACCAAGCGTGCTTAAACCTGTCAATAATGTTGATATATCCATTGAGATATTAGGAAAAAAAATAGATCTACCAATATTTTTATCACCGACCGCACTCCAGAGGTTGTTTCACTATGAGGGAGAGAGGGCCGTTGGAGAAGCTGCTGAAGATTTTAATACTTATTTCGGAATATCTTCCCTTGCAACGGTCGGAATAGAGGAGGTGGGTAAGAAATTTAGGTGCCCGAAGATGTTTCAATTATATGTACATAAAGATAAGGCTCTCAATCAAGATATGATTCAAAAATGTATTGACCATGATTTTGATGCATTGGCTATAACAGTCGATACTATCGTGGGCGGCAACAGGGAGCGAGACTTGAGAACAGGCTTTACATCGCCACCAAAACTAACCATTGCAAGTCTCATGAGTTTTATGCTTTCGCCAATGTGGAGTTTTAACTACCTATTTAGAGAGAAATTCTCATTACCTCAGTTGGACTCCCATTTAAGTGAAGGGACAAAAATTGCAATCTCGGTTGGAGATTATTTTACAAATATGTTAGATCAGGAATTAAGTTGGAAAAAAATTGAAGAAATAAGAAAAATATGGCCAAAACCACTTTGTTTGAAAGGAATAATGTCTGCTGATGATGCAAAAAAGGCTATCGATGTTGGCGCTACTGCAATAATGCTCTCAAACCACGGAGGCAGACAACTGGATGGATCACGGTCACCATTTGATCAATTGGAAGAAATTGTAAATTCTGTCGGTGGGCAAATTGAGATAATTTGCGATGGAGGAATTAGAAGAGGTACCCATGTGTTAAAAGCCCTATCTTTGGGAGCAAACGCATGCTCTGGTGGAAGATTCTATCTTTATTCACTCGCTGGCGCTGGCTCAAGCGGGGTAAAGAAGGCGATAACTCTTATGAGAGATGAAATTATTAGAGATATGAAGTTGATGGGATGTAATAAAATTTCTGATTTGAATAAGGCTAACATAAGATTTAGATAGGGGATACTCTATGATATCAAATAATAACATTGTTGCATCATTTTATAAGTTTAGTCCGTGGACCGATTACAAGTCATTCAGGGGCAATATTCAAACAATTTGTGAAAAAAACAAGGTTCTCGGAACCATCTTGCTGGCCTCTGAGGGCATTAATGGATCCATATCAGGTGACGAAATGAGCATAAAAAATGTAATGACATACGTAAAGTCATTAGATAATTTTTCGGATTTGCAAATCAAATACTCAAAAGCATTTGGAAAAACCTTTCGTAAGATGAGAGTCAGACTAAAAAAAGAGATTGTTACGATGGGAAAGCATGGTGTTAATCCTCATGAACTGACAGGAAAGCTTCTTCAACCTGACGATTGGGACAAGCTGCTTGACGAAAGGGATGTAATTGTTGTCGATACTAGGAATACATATGAACACTCCATTGGATCCTTCATCGGGGCAAGTTTTACAAATACAAAATCTTTTAGGGATTTCCCTGAATGGGCAGACAAAAATCTAAACAAGTCAAAAAATCAAAAAATCGCAATGTATTGTACTGGAGGAATAAGGTGCGAGAAAGCTTCATCCTATCTATTGGGCAAAGGTTACAAAAATGTCTATCAGCTGAATGGAGGTATTTTGAAATATCTTGAGCATAAATCCAAAGATCACTCAAAATGGAGAGGTGAGTGTTTTGTATTTGACTACAGAGTTTCACTCGAGCATGGGCTTGAAAAGGGTCACCATGATATGTGTCACGCATGCCGGATGCCTTTATCTGAAGAAGATAGATCAAGCGAGCATTATGTACCAGAAATATCATGTCCTCACTGCTACGAAAACCAAACACAAAAAAGCATGAAAAGATTTCAGGAACGAAAATTACAACTCAAGCTGAAGCATGAAAGAGAAGCGCTCGAGCCAAGACAAAATAAATAGAGAGTTAGTATTATACTCATTTAGAAGATGTCCGTTTGCTATCAGGGCAAGATTGGCAATATATTATTCGACAATCAAGTGCCAAATTCGTGAAATATCACTAAAAAATAAGCCACCAGAATTTATTTTGGCGTCGCCTAAAGCAACTGTTCCAGTATTATTAAAAGAAGATTTCTCGGTCATTGAAGAAAGCCTTGATATTGTAAAATGGATTCTAGGTCAAAGTGATCCTAGTCAGCTATTAATTCCACTGCACGATAAAAACGAAGACGTTGACTATCTCATAAGCTTATTTGATAACAAATTTAAATTTCATCTTGATAGGTATAAATATTCAACTAGGTATGATGTTACACAAAGACAGAAACACAGAGACTCAGCATCCGAGATCTTGAAGCTAATAGATGATAAAATTACCGAGAGTGGATTTATTTATGGAAACAAAGTATCAGTGTATGAATTATGCATACTGCCTTTAGTTCGGCAATTTATGATTGCTGACCCTCGTTGGTTTGAAGAGCATTTTAAACTTGAAAAATTGAAGAAATCTCTTCAAGATTTCATTGATTCCCAAGCTTTTAGAGTCACAATGAAAAAATATGATGAGTGGATTAGTGACAAAAGTAAGATTCAATATTTTCCATCATTGGAATGATTTTGATTGGAAACAACCAAAAAAATAGTTATAAATAATTCGTTATCTATTGTTGGTGATAAAATGTCGAATTTATTTAATGAAATTGATGATGATCTAAGGCAGGATCGGCTAAAAACTATCTGGGCCACTTATAAAAATTCAATATATACCGCAGTTATCGTTATCTCCCTAGTCTTAATTGGTTCTGAGGCATATCAATATTACTCGAAGAGCAAATCTGAAAAGTCGGGCTTAATATTATCACAAATTGTTGAGAGTGCTACGGGTGATGAGTCTCAGTTAATAAATGATTATATTGATGAATTACTTGAAAGCGGAACAAGTGATTATAAAACATACGCATTGCTATTAAAATCTGATAACTTCATTTCTCAAAATAAACTCGATGATGCAAGAGAAACATATATGGATCTCGTTAAAAAAGCTGAGAATAGTTTTATTAGAGATCTGGCAAAGCTAAAACTTTCTTATCTGAATGTCGATAACGTCTCATTTGATCAAATTCAGGAGGATCTGTCTTCATTACTAGAAAGTGACAACCCTCTCTCATTATTTGCTTATGAAGTATTGGCAATGAGCGCATACAAACATGGCTTATATGAAAGAGGTATTGAATATCTAAATACCATTATAAAAAGTGAAAAAACAACAAATGGCATGTTTGATAGAGCTCAGATGATGCTGAGAGTCATTGATTCAAAATAAAATATATATTGTGCAATTAAATATAGCTAAAATATACATATCAAGATTATTATTATTTCTAATAATTATCAACCTGTCTGCTTGTGAGAGCGTCATCAGGGGAAAAGAATATATTCTTCCCGGTGAACGAGAAAATATATTGATAGGTTCAGCCAATATAAAATTAGCCGAAAGCTACGATACAATACAATTATCGGAGCCTCTCGTAACGAAGCGTTGGATTTCTACTGATAGGGAAACAACAAACAATAAAAATAATATTGCGTTTTCAGAGGAGTTTATAAAAAAATGGTCAGTAAATATTGGCCAAGGTTCAAGCAAAGTAAACCTTTCTTCGGTGTCACCAATCTACATTGGTGATAGTTTATTTGTTGTCGATACAGAGAATACTATTTCAGCAGTAAACCCAAATAATGGTGCTATTAAATGGAGTAAATCATTATTTCCTGAAGGAGAGGATCCTAAAATTGGTTTTGGTGGTGGTCTATTTGCAAACTCTGGAATAATATTTTTTACAAATGGCTTTGGTGAATTATATGCGCTTGACCCTTACAACGGAGATATTCTCTGGAAAGATATGGTTAGTTCTCCTGTGAGGGCTGCGCCAATAGCAGATAACTCGATGGTATTTGTGTTAAGCGTGGATAATAAAATAAATGCGTTCGACATACAATCAGGGGACAAGAAATGGGAGTACTCATGGTTTTCTGAAACAGCAGGGTTAGTGCAAACAAGTAATATGGCTTTATTCGAAGACAAAATAATTGTTCCTTATAAATCTGGTGAGATTTTCGTATTTAAAAAAAATAATGGAAACAGATTGTGGGCAGACTCGGTGAATAGGAAAAACATCAAAAACTCCCTCTCTCAAATTAAGGATATAACTGCCAGCCCAATCATTTATGAAAATTTATTGTTAACAGTAGGTTTTCAAGGGAGGCTTATTGCTAATAATATAGATAATGGATTTCGTATGTGGGAATTACCAATCTCATCATCAATTACACCAGTAGCGTCAAATAATTACTTATTTATTGTGTCTAATGACAATATACTTTTTGCCATTGATGCTGAGAGTGGAGATGTTCTATGGGTTGACGATATCAACTCAAATTATGAGTTTAAGAATGATAACAAAATTATATCAATGCAGATACTCCAAAATAGGCTCTATTTATTTTTATCATCAGGCGATCTGATTGTGCATGACCCGAAAACAGGTAAATTGACTGATATTTTGAAAAATAAAATAGAAGGATCGACAATACCACCCATTATTGTAAATAAAAATTTATATGTTATATCTAATGACGGTGAATTAATATCATATAGATGAAGTATTATCATGACCCCAAGAATAGTGTTAGCAGGCAGACCAAATGTTGGTAAATCTACTTTATTTAACAGATTGTATGGTAGAAAAAAAGCCTTAGTATCCGATATTTCTGGCTTAACACGTGATTTCCGAGAAGAAATAATCATACTAAAGGATCAAGAATTTTCTCTTATTGATACAGCAGGTGTTTATGAGTCAGCGTCAGATAGCTTATCCCAGTCTGTCGAAGATAACGCCTTAAAAGTTATAAAAGACTCAGACTTATGCCTATTTGTTGTTGATGCAAAATCTGGATTAACAACAAAAGATATTGAATTTGCTGATTATTTGAGAAAATCTGGTATCTTGACACGCACCATAGTCAATAAATGCGAACGTGGTGCCTCAAGGTTAAATATCTATGAATTTTTTGAGCTTGGCTTTGGTGAACCTCTTGCCATATCAGCCGAACACAATATTGGTATAGGCAGCTTAATAGATAACATAGTGGAAGCCATACCATCAAATCTGGTTAATGAAAACAATGACGAAGATGCAATAAATCTCGCCATAATAGGAAAACCGAATGTTGGTAAATCTACATTATTAAATTCTCTTATTGGACACGACAGAATGTTGACAGGTGATATTGCTGGAATAACAAGGGACTCGATTTCTACTGATTGGGAATGGAGTGGTAAAAAAATTAGACTTATTGATACCGCAGGACTTCGTAGAAAATCTCGGGTATATCAAGATACTGAGAAGCTTGCTTATTTTGATTCTATAAAGACAATTAAGTATACCGATATTGTAATATTATTGATTGATGCCATTGATTTCATTGATAAACAGGATTTGAGGCTTGCTGATCATGTTTTGACAGAAGGAAGAGCTCTCTTGGTTGTCTTTAACAAGATAGATTTAGTAAAAGATAGAGCACAGTTTGACCTTGAGATCGGTAAAATCTTTTCTACTAATTTAATTCAGCTCGATAAAAAAAATATTCTTAAAGTATCATCCCTTAAAGGAAAGGGTACAAAAGAAATGATGGAAAGAGTCATCCTTCTATACGAAGAATGGACAAAGAGAACCACAACAGCGAAGCTGAACACGTGGCTCAATGAAGCTGTTCAAAAGCATCAACCGCCGGCTAGAGCTGGACGTAGGGTAAAGCTGAGATATATAACTCAAGCATCAGTAAAGCCTCCAACATTTATTATATTTTCATCTGCACCAGACTCTATTCCAGGTTCTTACCGTAAGTATTTAATTAATGAACTACGAAATGCCTTTGGGTACAATTTATCGCCACTTAGAATTCATTTTAGAAAGGGTGATAATCCCTATGTCATTTGAAAACGCTTGGATGACTCTAGCCAATCGGCATATCTAATTAATTCACCATTAGTAAATTTATTATTGAATAATATATCTTCAAAAAAATCTGATAGGTCTGATGGCTGAGTAATTTTTTGTTTATCTTCGCCAGGATAGGCTTTTAATCTTAGTTTGGTATTCACGATACCTGGATCAATCAGGTTTACTTTTATATTTGTGTTTTGAGTTTCCTCAGCATAACTATATGCTATTTGCTCTAACGCTGCCTTTGATGCTGAATATAAGCCCCAAAAAGGTTTTTTCTGATTGATGATTTCTGTTGTAGTTATTAGGACTTGTGATTGATTTGTCTTTTTTAAGTAAGGCTCAAACAACTTCAATAATATTACGTTAGATGTCAAATTTACTGCAAAAGTCTCATTCCATTCCGCCTCGGTTATATGTGTAATTGGCGTCAAACTTCCAAATGCTGCAGCATTTAAAAACAATACATCTAGATGATCTATTCTTTCAGATAATTTTTGTTCCATGTCCTTTATGAGATCAAATTGCATTAAATCAAATGGAACAAGACTCACATTACAATTGTATTTTACAAGATCATCATCAAGCGTCTCAAGTGCACTCTGTGAACGTCCCAGTGCTATAATGTTAGCTTTGCGTTTTCCATATGTAAGAGCGGCTTGCCTCCCAATCCCACTGGATGCACCTGTAATCAGTATATTCATTCCTTTTAAATCAAAAGACACCTTAATTTATTCCTCTAAGAGTGATAGTTGGTTTGTATGATCTGGGATTTGTTCAATATCACTCAATTTGGTTGGGTAGTCACCGGTGAAGCAATGATCTGTAAATTGTGGCATTTCGTTATTTCTTTCGCTGTATCCTAAGGCCCTATACAAACCCTCAATTGATAAAAATTTTAGAGATGTGCAGCCAATATAGTCTCTCATCTCATCAATATTGTGCTTTGCTGCGAGCAAGCTATCTTTTTCTGGGGTATCAATTCCATAGTAGTCGCTGTATTTTATGGGTGGTGATGCAATTCTTAAATGTACTTCTTTCGCGCCTGACTCAAAGAGCATTCTCACTATTTTTACGGAGGTTGTGCCTCTAACTAAGCTATCATCTAGGAGTACTACGCTTTTATTTTTAACCGTTTGTACGTTAGCCGAATGTTTTAGCCTTACCCCAAATTGTCTAATATTTTGAGTTGGTTCTATAAATGTCCTTCCAACATAATGATTACGAATTAATCCATAATCAAAATTAATTTTTGATCCCTCGGAATATCCAAGTGAAGCGGGAACGCCCGAGTCTGGCACTGGAACAACAATTTCAGCTTTTACATTGTCTTCTTTTGAAAGCTCGTATCCAAGTTGTTTTCGTATTTCGTATACACTCTTACCACCAATTACGCTATGAGGCATTGCAAAATAAATATATTCAAATATGCAAGGTCTAGGACTTTGCTTTGGAAAAGGGAAGTGGCTCTCTATTCCATCATCAGTAATAACTATGACTTCACCATTTTCTACTTCTCTAATAAACTCAGCGCCAATAATATCCAGCGCGCATGTTTCAGATGCTAAAATGTAAGATTTATCAAGTTTTCCAAGAACCAAGGGTCTAATTCCAAGTGGATCCCTTGCGCCAATCAACTTTTTATTGGTCAGTGCCACGAGAGAATAGGCCCCCTCTAAATAACTAAGGGCGTCAATAAATTTATCAATAAATTTTAGTTTTTTACTTTTTGCTACTAAATGCAGTATGACCTCCGTATCTGAGGTGGATTGGAAAATCGCCCCGCTTGAAACAAGTTTCTCACGTAGCAGTAATGTGTTGGTGAGATTACCATTGTGGCCAACAGTGAAGCCACCCGTATCAAGGTCTGCGAACAGCGGTTGAACATTCCTCAAAATTGTCTCCCCTCGAGTTGAGTACCTGACGTGGCCAATAGCCGAAATACCAGATAATTTTTCAATAATGGGCTGCTTTGTAAAGTTATCTCCAACAAGCCCAAGTCTTTTTTCGGATTGAAATTTAGTTCCATCAAAAGTCACAATTCCAACAGCCTCTTGCCCTCGATGCTGCAAAGCGTGCAACCCCAAGACCGTCAATTGAGCTGAGTCAGGATGCCCAAGCACTCCAAAAACTCCACACTCTTCTCTTAAACGATCATCTGTTAAGTTATTATTCATATCTAATTAGTCGGCACTTCTATGTTGTTAAGATTAAGTTTTTCTTCTAGATTTTCAAAATTTATATTATCCATTATTTCACCAGGGTTCTCAGGCAGATAGCTGTAAATCTTTTCTTTGCTTGATTCAAGATGATCATAAAAAATTGATTTACTTAACCAGTCTGGCTCATTTGGTTCAAATAACCAAGTCATGCCAATAAATAGAAGCATTATAATTAAATATCCCCTGATGAAACCAAAGCAAATTCCAAATATCCTGTCTAGGATACCAATATTACTTTTCAGAACAAACTTGGATATTTTAGATGAAATGAATGCGCTAATAATAAGTGCTACAACAAAAACAACACCTACAAGTAAGGAATAAGCAAGCCAATCAGGCTGCAATATACCGCTTGCAAAAGAACGAGATTGGTCATTTGTGTAGGCAATAAACGAAGCCATTGCTGCAATTAACCATGATAGTATGGATAGTGTTTCTCTTGTAAACCCCCTTAACATTGCAAAAAATGATGATAAAAATAATAAAAGTAGAAGTATAGTATCAAAAAAAGAAATCGCGTCAGTCATTGTTTAATCATTCGGGTTAATTTTTATAGGTCCGTCAGAGCTGCCCTTAATAAATTGATCAACATAAGGATTGTTGGAGCTTTTGATATCCATAGCATCTCCCGTCCATATCACAGCTCCCTTATAGAGCATTGAGATTTTATCAGCTATTTTTTTTGCACTTTCCATGTCGTGAGTGATTGTGATCGCTGTTGCGCCTACCTCTTCGATAACCTCATTAATTAAATTATTGATAACATCAGCCATAATTGGATCAAGTCCAGTTGTTGGTTCATCAAAAAAAAGAAGTTCAGGATTTCGTGCAATTGCTCTTGCAAGCGCGACTCTCTTTTGCATCCCGCCCGATAGTTCAGATGGATATAAATATAAAACGGATGAGTCTAAGCCGACTTTTTTCAATTTATCAACGGCTATCTCTATCAAATTAGTATGGTTACTATCAAGTTTCTTTATCCCAAATGTGATATTTTCTTGCACATTCAAGCTATCGAATAATGCAGCCCCTTGGAACAGCATACCAATTTTACTATGAAAATCTATGTCTGCTCGATTTTTTTTGTTCAAGATCTGTTGATTAAAGAATATTTCCCCGCTATCAGGCTCTATAAGTCCCAAAATACATTTCAATAGCACAGATTTTCCAGTACCTGAGCCACCGATAATTACCTGCGATTTATTTCGTTCAATATTAATTGACAGATTATCCAACACAGATTTATCACCGAATGATTTTGATAACTCATTTATTTTTAGTATGTGATCCATTTTATCTAATTTGTAAATACTAATGATGTTAAGATATAGTTTGATGCTAATATCAGTATTGACGCAGAAACAACTGCTAATGTTGTCGATCTACCAACGCCCTGCGCGCCTCCGGTGGAATTATATCCGTGATAGCAGCCCATAAAGGCAACAATGAAACCAAATACGGCAGCTTTAATCAGCCCTGACATGACATCGCGGAGTTCGATAATATCTAGTGTATTTTTTATGTAGCTTTGCTCAATAAATCCAAGAGTTTTTGTTCCCACAACAAAGCCACCCATTATTCCGATTATGTCAGCGATAATTACCAAGATTGGCAGACTTATAACGGCCGCCAGTACCCTGGGTACAACTAGATATTTCATTGGATTTGTTGATAGTGTAATGAGCGCATCAATTTGTTCTGTTACCCTCATAGTTGCAATTTCTGCCGAAATTGAAGCTGAAACTCTTCCTGCTAGCATTAATCCGGCGATTACAGGACCTAATTCTCTGGTAATTCCTAGCGCAACAATTGATGCAACAATATTTTCAGCATTAAATCTTGAGCCCCCAACATATATTTGTAATGCTAATACGCCACCTGTGAAAAAAGCTGTAAGCCCAATTACTGGGAGAGAATTATAACCAATTCTAACCAATTGACCTAATAATGATTTAATATAAATAGGTGGCGTAAATAGGCATACAACAAAGTCATAAAAGAAAATTGCAATACGTCCAATACTTGCGCATATCTTTAAAACAGACCTGCCTATTGCTTCTGGGATAATATAAATATATCTATACATATTTATAGTGCTTTTTGACTCTTGAGTTTAATCTTGTCAGTATCTCGTAGCTTATTGTACCAGCATTTTTAGCTAAGGTATCAATATTTTGATTTGATCCAATTATTTCTACAAAATCACCTCTTTTTATATCATTTTTTATCCCTGTTACGTCAATTGCAACAATATCCATGGAAACTCTGCCCAATATTGGTGTTGGGGCATTGTTAAAATAGAACTGTCCGCCAGATTGATGATTCGTCGATTTTAATGACCATGGCAGACCATCAGCGTAGCCGAATTCTACGAGTGCAATTCTAATATCTTTGATAGCTCTATACGAAGCTCCATATCCTATTGTTGAGCCAGCTTTTATATTTTTTATTTGTATTATTGGAGCATATAACTCAATTGCAGACTCTAACCCATTTAAGTTTCCTTTTTCATTGTAGCCACAATATAGGCTAATTCCCGGTCTAACCATATCAAGCAAAAAAGATTTACCTCTAAAAATTGCAGCTGAGTTTGCAATGGTTTTTTTTATCCCAACAAATCTATTGGTGGCATTTAAAAGCTGATTAAGTTGATTTTCAGGTAGGTTCGATAGTGGGTCTTCGGCTGTTGAAAGATGTGACATTATGAGGTCAATATTTAATCCATTGATTGATAATTTACTAATTTCATTCATCTCAAAACCAAGCCTTGAAAAACCTGTATCAAAGTGAAGGGCAATGCGATGTTCTCCGCATTCATCAATATTGACCCTATACTCCTCAAGCTCAGCAGAGCTTCCAATGACCGGTGTAATTCTATGTGAAATATATTCTTTTGTCATTTTAGGCTTTAGTCCATTTAGCGCATATACAACATTGTCATTTGAACCAAAAATATTTCTGAGTCTAATTGCTTCATATAAATCTGATACGAAAAAATATTTGCATCCTGAATTTTGAAGAGTAATTGCAACTTCCTCTAGACCCAAACCATAGGCATCAGCCTTCACTGTGGCAGCGCAAATAGCTGGCTTAACAAATTTACTGATTTTATGATAGTTATGAGATATGGAAGCAAGGTTTATATTCATAAATGCTGATAACATATTTTGCGCGTTATCATTCATTTTTCATTTATAACCTTCGATAAGTCAAATTTACTCAAATCGCTCAGGAAGCTTATCATCTGACGTATAATCACTAAAGCGGGTTACGTTTCCATCAAAATACATTTCGATTACTGGCGTTGGTCCGTGTCTATTCTTTCCAATAAGCACTTCGGCTTTTTGATGTACTTGTTCCATACTTTCTTGCCACTGTATATATTCCTCCGTTCCCTCTCTTGGCTGTTTTTTCTCAAGATAATATTCTTCTCTGTACAAAAACATTACCACATCAGCATCTTGTTCTATGGAACCGGACTCTCTCAAATCGGATAATTGCGGTTTTTTATCGTCTCTATTTTCTACTTGTCTTGAAAGTTGAGATAGCGCTATTATTGGGATATTTAACTCCTTAGCTAGGGCTTTCAAACTTTGTGTAATCTCAGACAATTCCTGTACCCTATTCTCATTGTACCTTCTGTTACTGGATGTCAGCAATTGAAGGTAATCAATTATTAGAATGCCTAAATTATTTTGCCTTTTTAGCTTACGTGCTCTAGCAATTAATTGCCCTATACTAATCCCACCTGTTTCATCGATAAATAGTGGAATATCCTGAAGTTTTCGGGCGACATCTATTAGTCTATCATACTCAATGTTTGAGATTTGACCCTTTCGAATTTTGTCTGAGGATACAGATGTTTGTTCAGATATTATTCTTGTTGCAAGTTGTGATGATGACATTTCTAGTGAGAAAAAACCCACAACCGCGCCCTGACTTTGCTTTTTTTCAGTATCATTGTCTCCAATATTATAAGCATTAGCAATATGAAAGGCAATGTTTGTAGCAAAAGCTGTTTTACCCATTGACGGTCTACCGGCAATGATCAGAAGGTCGGAAGGTTGTAGACCACCAAGAACCTTATCAAGATCCTTAAAACCGCTTGATAGCCCAGAGACCTTACCATCTTTATGATAAGCACTTGCTGCAGTATCAATTGCCTCTGTCAATGCGGTTGAAAAATTTTTAAAATCATTTCCATATTTTTCATCCTCAGCAAGTGAGTATAATTTTTGCTCAATATATTCAAGGTGATCATGTGGTGTCATATCTGCAGGTGGTGAATAGGATACATTAACCACATCATTTCCTAAATCAATAAGATTCCTCCATGTATATAGATGACGAATGATTTGTGCATATTCTTCAATATTTATTATTGAGGAGGACTCGGCGGCTAGTTTAATCAAATATTTGCTTCCTTCAATCTCCTCAAATCTCTCATCATTATCGATTTGTGTTTTTAGTGTGATTGGGGATGCAAGTTTATTTGATAAAATTAGCTTTGATATATTATCGAAAATTACACCGTGTATGTGTTCAAAAAAATGTTCAATCTTTAAATTACTAGATATTTTATCAAATAAGTCATTATTGACTAATAATGCACCGAGTAGCTGCTGCTCTGCGTCTAAATTATGAGGCAGCTGCCTGTATTCATCTTCTGAATTGCTGGCTATATTTTGAATTATTGATGTCATACTAAAATTTATACTCTTACTTGTTAAAAGAATATAGAAGAAGCAATGTTACTAAGAATTATTTTTAAATTTATTCAAAATAATCCACATCTAATATTCATTAATTCGTAATTTCCAAAAAATATCTTGACTGAAGTGTTTATTCTTTTTCCTGATCTTTTTTTTCTTCAACTGCCGCATCACCGTCGTCAGTTCCTTCGTTATCATTTACCTCTGAGCTTTCATCATGGGCCTCATCAGTGACCTCTTCACTGAGTTCGGCTTCGACACCTTCATCAAAAACATCCATAACAGCATCTTCATCTAATTGACTCTCATCCAAGGATACAACTTTACCTCTCTCCTGCAGTTCGGCTTCTTCTTCGGTTCTCGCAATATTTATTTTTATTGTTGTTGATACCTCTGCATGTAAATTAACTTTAACGTCGACAATGCCAAGAGCTTTGATTGGTTCAAGTAGTGATACCTGATTTTTTTTGATTTGATCAATGCCATTATTTTTTAGAAGGTTGGCAATATCTCGCGTTGTCACTGAACCAAAGAGCTGACCATTTTCTCCAGCTTGCCTTATCACAACAAAAGTTTTCCCAGTAATTTTATCTAAGAATTTATTTGCTTCTTTCACGTCCTTATCATTCTTCTTTTTTAAATCGGATGCTTTTTCCTCAAAATACTTAATATTTTCTTCAGTCGCCCTCAGTGCTTTACCTGTTGGCAAAAGATAATTACGTGCATAGCCATTCTTAACTTCCACTTGATCTCCAAGTGATCCGAGTTTTTCAACTTTTTCCAGTAAGATTATTTTCATTTTTTATCTCCTTGACTTAATTTTATTTCTTAAATTATTTTTGTAATCCATAATCCCTAAGATCGTCACTGGGATTATAAATGGCACAAATAGTAAGACCAAAATATACAGTGTAGTTAGCACTAATGGCCTTAAATTAAAGTTTTTTGTGACGTTGTGTAAAACAGATAATCCGTTTATAGAATAGCCCATAAGTATTGCAGTTGCCCCTGTTATAGACATCACTTTTATTATGCCCTGAGCTGCGAATGCTAATACTAAGAAAACCATCAGTAGGTAAATGAAATGCTTTGGTAAGCTGATTTCATCAAAACCATCCCAGCTTCTGACATTGCTATCTATTTTTCTTGTGATTTTTGTAGCGATCCATAGGTTAACTAAAAAAATTAATATCCAAAATGCAACAAGTATTGACGGCAGACTCGCTGACATCAAGGCAATATTATTGAGCTGAATCGTTTGCTCAAGATCAGGTCTAATTTGATAAACGTCAGAGTAAATTGATGATATAGTTTCATTATAGTCAACAATATTTATACCCAAAAATAAGATACCAATTAGACTCAGAACCAGAGATAGCATAATTATTTTTGAAAAAATTAGTGAAAGTGGATACCAGATCACTTCTTTTGCGTCAGAGCCAGCTATTTTGTTAAGTCCAATATAATACGATAAGTAGACACAGGGTAACGCAAAGAATAGCGAGTAAGAAACAGCAATATTAAAACCATATGTATAGATAATTATTATTGCTGGAATTGAAGCAAATATGACATACCTGTAGCCAAATAAAATTCCTAAAAAATAGAGTGGTAAGGGGCAAAATAGAAACAGATTAAATAAGAACCCAGAATTTCCCGATAATGGGTAGATGAAGAACAGTGCTTGCAGCAAGATGGCAAGTAATAGTAGAGATATCTGTTTTTTTATCATGTCGCTGTCCCGCTAGTTTGCGGTTAGGGTTATACCCAACCAATAAAAATATTTATCTTTGCAAATATGGTAATAAGCCAAGAAACCTTGCACGCTTTACTGCCACCGCCAGCTCTCGTTGTTTTTTTGCTGAGACAGATGTAATTCTACTTGGTATCATTTTACCGCGTTCGGAAATATATTTCTGTAGTAATTTTACATTCTTATAATCGATAGGTGGTGAGTCTGGCTCGGAGAGTGGGCAATTGCGTGAATTACGAAAATACGGTTTTTTTGTTTGTTGTGATGCTTGCATTTACTAATCTTCTTTTGAGTCACTTGATTTGGAATCCATCATAACTGATGGGGTTTCTTCAAATTTATTCACTTTTACAGTCAAATGCCTCAGCACATTTTCGTTTAGGCTTATTTGCCTGTCCAGTTCTTTTAAAGTATCAGATGGCGCATTAATATTCATGAGTGTGTAGTGTGCTTTCCTATTTTTCTTTATTTTATATGCCAGTTGGCGCAAGCCCCAGTACTCAACTTTATCAATACTACCACCATCTTTTTTTATTAACTCTTCAATGGTATTGTTTATAGCCTCAACTTGCTGTGTTGTAATATCTTGTCGAGCTAAATAAACATGTTCATATAATGGCATATTTTATTAAATCCTGTAAAATTCTACTATAACTATATATATGTTTATCAAATATATTAAGCAATATAAAATAATTTATTATTCAAATCTTAATTAGGCGCGTCAATATTTTGATAACAAAATTATAGTAGATTACTATATTGAAGTAATAAGTTTTGCAACAAAAAAGGTATTAAAATGAGAAATTTATTAGTTTTTCCTGGTCAAGGCAGTCAACATATTGGTATGGGAAAAACATTCTCTGAAAACTTTGTAGCCGCTAGGGATGTATTTGATGAAGTAGATGAGTCATTATCTCAGAGCCTATCAAAAATTATGTGGGACGGAGATATTGAAGAATTGACAAAAACCGAAAATGCGCAACCAGCAATAATGTCTGCCAGTATCGCCATATTTCGTGTTTTAGAAAATGAAATAGGGATTGATTTTAGTAAGATTGGATATTGTGCAGGACATTCGTTAGGTGAATATTCTGCGCTGGTTGCCACTAAATCACTTGAGTTAGCAACCGCTGCGAAGCTGTTAAAACTTCGCGGTATTTCGATGCAAAAGGCGGTTCCAATTGGGCAGGGGGCGATGGCGGCTTTAATTGGTAGTTCAATAGAAGAAGTAGAGCAATTGATAAGGTGCATAAATGATCAAAGCGCTGATCTGGTCTGCAATGTTGCCAATGACAATGCTCCTGGGCAAGTTGTTATTAGTGGGCACATCGAGGCGATAGATGCTGCGATTGAGTTGTCTGCAAATTTTGGTGCAAAAAAAGCCCTAAAACTCCCAGTAAGCGCACCATTTCATTGTAGCCTAATGCAGCCGGCGGCAGACGTAATGAGCGAAGCGCTCGGTGAGTCAAATATTATTGATCCAATTACCCCGATAATAGCAAATGTAAATGCCAAGCCAGAGACGCAAGCAGAAAAAATTACTGAATTATTGGTAAGGCAAGTTACAGCAAGGGTAAGGTGGGTCGAGACAATAAAATATGCTAAAAAAAATGGTATTGAAAAGATATTTGAAATCGGTGCAGGAAAGGTTTTGACGGGGCTCGCAAAGAGAATAGACAGCACAATGGACTCACACTCCATTGAGATGCCCGATCAAATTGATAGTTTTATATTAGTTTAAATTCAAGGAATACAATATGAGTATATTAAAAGGTAAAACAGTTCTATTAACTGGATCAACAGGCAGTATTGGGAGAGAAATTGCAAAAAAACTCTCAATTTCGGGGGCAAAAATAGCCTTGTCTGCAACGAATGTTAATAAATTAACGTCACTACAGTCGGATTTGGGTAACAATCATTTCATATATCCTTGTGACTTATCTGATCTAAACAATATAAATAAACTTTCAGAGGATGTAATTGATGATTTTGGAACAATTGATATTCTCATAAATAATGCAGGTATAAAGAGAGATGATTTATTAATCCGGATGAAAGATGATGATTGGTTCGATGTCATTAATATGAATTTAACATCTGTATATAAATTAACAAAAAATATTACAAAGCAGATGTTTAAACAGAGGCATGGAAAAATTATTTCTATTTCATCGGTCGTCGGTTTCTCTGGTAATCCAGGACAAACAAATTATGTTTCATCAAAATCCGGCTTAGTCGGTTTTACTAAATCATTAGCGATGGAAGTGGCAACTAGGGGTATTACTGTTAATTGTGTTGCACCTGGTATGATTGACTCTGATATGATTGACTCACTAAACGAAAAGCAAAAGGAAGCAATTATTGGAAGAATACCAATGGCAAAACTTGGATTACCCAGTGATGTTGCCGAGGCCTGCCTTTTCCTATCAAGTCACATGTCTGACTATATCACAGGGCAGACAATTCATGTTAATGGTGGCATGGTGATGCACTAGCCCCGATATTTACATGGCAAAAATAAATTTTTTGATTGTAGTTAAATATTTATAAATATATTAATACTTATATAAGTTATAATTTAATAGTTACAGAGGTAAAAAATGAGTGATGTTGCTGACCGCGTAAAAAAAATTGTTATCGAGCATCTTGGAGTAGAGGCAGATAAAGTAGAAGAAAAAGCCAGCTTTATTGACGATCTTGGTGCTGATAGTTTAGATACTGTTGAGCTAGTTATGGCATTTGAAGAGGAATTTAATGTAGAAATTCCAGATGATGCCGCTGAAACTATTCAAACTGTTGGTGATGCGATCTCATTTCTTGAGAAGCAAGACTCCTAAATTCAGAAAAAGATGAGACGCGTTGTTGTTACTGGACTTGGTTTAGTAACTCCACTTGGGGTTGGAGTTGACTTTGTTTGGGACAATCTCATAAAAGGTAATTCTGGCATAAGCAAAATTGAGAATTTTGATACAGAAGATCTACCTGTTAAAATAGCTGCGCAAATACCGAGAGGTGGTGAGCTTGGATCCTATAATCCTGATGATTGGCTTGACCCTAAAGAGCAAAGAAAAGTAGATGAGTTTATTACTTACGCAATTTGTGCCTCTGATCAAGCAATTAAAGACTCAGGTTGGGTTGCTGATACCTATGACAAAGAAATTAGATCAGGCGTACTAATTGGATCTGGTATTGGTGGATTGCAAGGAATCGAAGATGCTGCAATTATTTTAAGGGATAAAGGGCCAAGAAGAATATCACCATTCTTCATACCTGGTCGACTAATCAACCTTGCGTCTGGACACATATCAATAAGAAATAACTTTAAAGGGCCAAATCACTCTGTGGTTACAGCATGCTCTACAGGGTCTCATGCAATTGGTGATGCATCAAGATTGATTGCATTTGGAGATGCGGACGTTATGGTCGCGGGTGGAACGGAGTCTCCTTTATGTAGGTTATCCATAGCTGGTTTTGCAGCATGTAGAGCTCTGTCTTCTGCATTTAATGATAAACCTACAGAGGCTTCAAGACCTTTTGATGAGGATAGAGATGGCTTTGTTATGGGTGAAGGTGCAGGGGTTGTTGTGCTCGAGGAGTATGAGCATGCAATAAAACGTGGAGCAAAAATTTATGCAGAGGTCAAGGGATATGGCTTGTCTGGTGACGCCTTCCATATAACCTCACCATCAGAAGACGGGGATGGCGGCTTTAGATCAATGAAAGCTGCGCTTGGTAATTCTGGTATCGCTCACGACAAGATTGACTATGTTAATGCTCATGGAACATCTACACCAGCTGGGGATGAAATTGAAATAAAGGCTGTAGAGAGGTTATTTGGAGAACACAGTAAAAATTTATATATGTCATCAACAAAGTCATCTATTGGACATTTGTTGGGTGCGGCGGGTTCCGTCGAGGCAATATTTTCAATAATGGCAATTAATACAGGAAAAATACCAGCTACCCTAAATCTTGATAATATTTGCATAGATACAAAAATAAATCTGGTACCAAAAAAATCACTAACACGCGAGGTTAACAGCGCGCTAAGTAATTCATTCGGTTTTGGTGGGACGAATGCATCATTGATTTTTACTAAAGTCTAATAAGTGATTATGAATATAAATTTAGTTAGACAAAAAGGTGTTATGATAATTATATCATCACCGTCTGGTGCAGGAAAAACTACCTTAACAAGAAAGCTTGTTTCAGATCTCAAGAATGCAGTGTTATCGATATCTGTTACAACGCGGAAGAAAAGAGATAATGAAGAAGAGGGCTTACATTATTATTTTGTAGATGATCAAGTTTTTAATAAAATGGTTGATGATGGTAACTTATTAGAACATGCAAATGTTTTTGGTTTTAATTATGGTACCCCAAAAGAGTGGGTAATTGAAAATATCCAAATTGGAAATGATGTGATTTTTGATATTGATTGGCAAGGCGCGGTTCAATTAAAAAATAATTATGAAGATAATATCATTTCGGTATTCATACTGCCACCAACGGCAACTGAATTGATGGGCAGATTGATAA
>Ga0208624_1000451_pt1 | contig 21506 bp, 27 predicted proteins | sample Knorr_S23_td_DCM_FD_185607 | JGI IMG/M metagenome (GOLD analysis project Ga0208624, IMG submission 185607) | Marine microbial communities from Southern Atlantic Ocean transect - Knorr_S23_td_DCM_ad_71m_LV_A (SPAdes) (version 2) | ecosystem: Environmental > Aquatic > Marine > Oceanic | place...
TCAACATCATCAAAAACTATAAAAGGTGAATGACCACTTAATTCCATAGTAACTCTTTGAACTTTATCAGCTGCTTTTTTTAAAATTAATTTACCTACTCTAGTAGAGCCCGTAATTGAAACTTTCTTAATAATATCAGATTCGAGTAATTCATTAGATATACTTGGAGGATCTCCTGAAAGAAGATTCACTACTCCAGGAGGAACACCAGCTTCTTTACAAATATCCACTAGCTCCATTACTGTTCCTGGTGTAATCACATCTGGTTTACAAATTACTGAACAACCGGCAGCTAAAGCAGTAGAAATTTTTCTTGCTGCTAAAATTAAAGGAAAGTTCCAAGGAACTAACGCTGCAACAACCCCGACTGGCTGATAATATACGTGAACCCTTGTATCTGGCGATCGACTTTCTACAGTTTGACCATAAATTCTTTTAGTTTCTTCTGCATTCCATTCAAAAATGTCTGCAGCTCCATTTGTTTCTCCCTCACCCTCTAACAATGGTTTACCAACCTCTAACGTCAGCCATTTTGCCATCACTTTCTTTTTTTCTCTAAGTAAGTCTGCAATTTTTCTAATTGTGTATGATCTTTGCCACGGAGCTGTATTTTTCCAAATCTCTAAACCTTTTTCAGCTGACTTTAGAGCTTTCTGTACATCTAATGATGAGGCTTTTGATGCCTTCCCAATAATTTCCTCTGTCGCGGGGTTAACTACTTCATAAGTTTCACCCTTTTCTGCTTGTTGCCATTTACCATCTATGAACTGACCAAATTTGCTATACATAATTTTTATTTTATGCTTAATTACGTGAATTTATTAATGAGAATATAGCGATAATTATGAAAAAAATAAAGCTATCATGTGCACATGCAATAGTTAAACATTTAATTTCTCAAAAAATTCTTATTGATGGTAAAAAAGAACCTTTATTCGCTGGAGCCTTCGGAATCTTTGGACACGGAAATGTAGCTTGCTTGGGCCAGGCGTTGGAAGAAAATAAAGATAAACTTCCGACCTGGCGTGGCCATCACGAACAAAATATGGCATTAACAGGAATAGCTTACGCTAGAGCAAAAAGGAGAAAACAAATTTTTGTTGCCACTAGTTCAGTTGGACCGGGATCTACAAATATGATAACAGCAGCTGCTGTTGCAATGAGCAATAGACTCCCAATTTTATTTTTACCAGGAGATACGTATGCAAATAGAATGCCAGATCCAGTTTTGCAACAAGTTGAACATTTTAACAATCCAGGAATAACACAAAATGATGCTTTTAAATCTGTCACAAGATACTTTGATAGAATAACTAGACCAGAACAAATTTTACAAACTTTACCTCAAGCGATACAAGTTTTATTAGACCCAGCTGATTGCGGACCAGCTTGTATATCTTTATCTCAAGATATACAGGGTGAAACTTACGAATACCCAGAAGAGTTTTTCATAGAAAGAGTCCATAATATTAGAAGACCAAAGCCAGATGATTTCCAAGTAAAACAAGCTGTAGAAAAAATTAAAAATTCAAAAAATCCAATAATTATTTCTGGAGGTGGCGTTTTCTATTCTAATGCCATGGAAGAGTTATCATCTTTCGCTATTAAACATAATATACCAGTAACTCAAACTGTAATGGGATACTCTTCTATGAAAAGAGACCACTCTCATTTTCTTGGCCCAATTGGCGGACTGGGTGGTAAAGCTGCAAATAATCTTGCAAAACAAACTGATCTTGCAATAGCGATTGGTACTAAACTTGCAGATTTTACAACCGGTTCATGGGCTAATTTTGAGAATCCAGAATTCAAATTAATTTCAATAAATGTTTCAAGATTTGATGCAAATAAACACATGGCTTCATCCGTAATAGGTGATGCTAAAGTTTCTTTAAACGAGTTATCCCAAGCACTAGGTAATTGGAAAGCACCAGATGCATGGCATAAAAAATCTGTCAATGAACTTAAGTCATGGAATGAATACGTAGATAAAGAAAGCGGACCAACCAATCAAAAATTACCGAGTTATGCTCACACTGTAGGAGCAATTTATAGAAATTCCGACCCATCAGATATTGCTGTAACTGCAGCTGGAGGTCTAGTTGGAGAAGTTGTGCAAATATGGAGGCCTAGAGAATTGAATACACATGAAACTGAATGGGGATTTAGTTGCATGAGTTATGAAATTTCAGGGGCTTTGGGTATCAAAATGGCAAATCCAGATAAAGAGGTTATTGCATTCATAGGTGATGGGTCGTACTTACTTTATAACTCGGACATATACTCTTCGGTCATTACAGACAATAAACTTATAATTATAGTTTGTGACAATGGGGGTCACGCGGTAATAAATAGGTTGCAATTATTCAAAGGTGGTAAAGAATTTAATTGTTTATTTGAAAGCTCAAATACCAAAAAATTAGTTGGAGTAAATTTTGCTAAACACGCAGAAAGTATGGGAGCTAAGTCTGAGGAAGTTTCATCAATAGAAGAATTAGAGGAAGCTTTTAAAAGAGCAAAAAAATCTAAAGTTACATACGTAATTTCAATTAAAACTCATTCCTATCAATGGTTAGAGGGTTCAGCATATTGGGAAAGTCCTACTTTAGAATTACCAAAAACTAAAGAAAATAAAGAAGCTCTAAAACTTCATAAAGAGGGTAAATCAAAACAAAGACAAGGTGTTTAATGTCTAAAGTTTTCAAGGTTGGTTTAATTGGATGTGGACACATAGCAGAGACTTATTTTAGAGCACATAAATACTTTAATAATTTTAAAATTATAAAATGTGCGGATATTAAAGAAGAAGTTTCAAAAAAATGTGCCAAAATATATAATATAGAGTCTAAAACAGTTAATCAGCTTTTTAAAGATAAAGAGGTAGAAATAATTTTAAACCTAACTCCACCTAAAGCTCATTATATAATTTCAAAAAAATCACTATTGCATGGAAAACATGTTTATTCAGAAAAACCAATGGCAATAAATTTAAAAGATGGAAAAGAATTGCTCAAAATTGCTAATAAAAAAAGACTTTATATTGGTAATGCGCCAGATACTTTTTTAGGTGGAGGTAATCAAAAGTCTAAAGAATTAATAGAAAAAAATATTATTGGAAAAGTGAATTTAGGTAATGCGATATTTGCCTTCCCTGGTGTTCAGTCTTATCATCCAAATCCTGAGCCTTGGTTTGCTAAAAAAGAGGGTGGTCCAGTAATAGATATGGGGCCGTATTATTTGACAGCATTAGTAAACTTACTTGGACCAGCTAAGGAAGTTAAAGCAGCAAGTTTGATGAAAGGTTCAAAATTTAGAACTATTGGAATAGGACCAAAAAAAGGAAAAAAAATTAAGGTTGAAAGTCCAACTACCTATTTTTCGACAATTGTTTTTGAGAACAACAGTATAATTAGATTAACATTATCATTTGATGTAATCGCTCATCAAAGAAATCATATCGAATTGTACGGAACTGAAGGATCAATGATTGTACCTGATCCAAATATGTTTGGTGGCTCAGTTTACGTTTGTAAAAAACTTGGAAGTCCCTGGCAAGAATTTAGAACTAACAAAATGCCTTTAGGAAAAATTAACATAAGATCTCAAAGCTCAAGGGCTAACGAGTCGCCTACAAATGCCAATTATAGAGGTGTTGGACTTGCTGAAATGGCATATTGTATAGAAAATAAAAAAAGACACAGATGTAATGGAGAAGTTTCAGTCCATGTTTTAGATCTTATTCAATCAACAATGTATTCTGCTAGAACAAACAAACCTAAAAAAATAAATACAACTTGTAAACCACCTAAACTATTTTCTTTAAAAGAAATAAAAAAAATATTGAAATAAATGCGTGTTGGAGTTGATATAGGAGCTACTAAAATTGAATTTGTTGTTCTTGATGAAAAAAATAAAGTTATATTTAAAAAAAGAATATCAACACCCAAAAGTTATAAAAAAGTTATTTCGGACATAAAACTAAACATTCGTAGTCTTGATAAAAAATTTAAAAAAAAACTAAAAGTTGGAGTTTGCCATCCAGGTTCTATAGATGCCAATACAGGTTTATTAAAAAACTCAACAAATGCAACATGGTTAAACAATAAAAGATTAAATAAAGATTTAATAAAAAGCTTAAAAAGAAAGGTGCCTTGCGAAAACGATGCTAATTGTTTTACATATTCAGAAGCTTTAAATGGATCTGCAAGAAACTTTAAAATTGTTTTTGGGATAATTCTTGGCTCAGGAACTGGAGGTGGAATAGTAATTAACAAGAAAATTATAAAAGGATCAAATAACTTAACAGGCGAATGGGGACATATGCCATTACCTATATTTGGAAATTTAAATGACAAAAATTTAGTTAAAAAAAATATTAAAAATATGAAAATTGAAAAATTTATATCAGGGAAAGGTATTGAAAAATTAATCAATAATAAACTAACAGCCAAACAGATATTTAACAAAAAAAATAAAAATATGAAAAAATTAATTTCCGATTTTCAAATAAGATTAGCTAGATCCTTAGTTAATATAATTTATATTTTGGATCCTGATGCAATAGTTTTTGGTGGCGGATTATCTAATGAAATTAAATTTCTTAACAAAATTAAGAATTTGTTAATGAAATTTTTAAAAGTAAAGAGGTTAAATACAAAATTTCTAAAACCAAAATATGGAGATGCTAGCGGTGTCAGAGGGGCTGCAAATTTATCAGATAGAGTGTATTATTAATTATGAAATTATGCCGAGTTGGAGAGCCTGGTTTAGAAAAACCCGCAATCATTGATAAAGATAATACAATAAGAGATCTATCTACAATAGTATCTGATTTAAATCCAAAAACATTAAATTTTGAAACAATAGATAAAATTAATGCAATAAATTTAAATGATTTAAAAGAAATAAATCCAGATTTAAGAATGGGTCCATGTGTTGGAAATCCCTCCAAATTTTTAGGTATAGGATTAAATTTTAAAGATCATGCCTTAGAACAAAATTTACCAATTCCAGATGAACCAATAATTTTTTCAAAATTTACAAATTGTGTCTGTGGTCCTAATGATGATATCGAAATTCCTAAAGGTTCAGAACATACTGATTGGGAGGTAGAATTAGGATTCGTTATTGGTAAAAAAGCAAAATACATTTCAGAAAATGAGGCTTTAAAATATGTATTAGGATTTTTTTTGGTAAATGATGTAAGTGAAAGAAATTTTCAAAAAAAAAGAGGTCTCACTTGGGATAAAGGAAAAGGATTTGATACTTTTGGACCAATTGGACCTTATATACTTACCAAAGATGAAGTAAGTGATTTTCAAAACCTTAATATGTACTTAGATGTAAATAACGAAAGAATGCAAAAAGGTAATACTAATCAAATGATTTTTAAAATAGAGGAGCTAGTATCATATATGAGCCATTGTATGACTTTATACCCTGGAGATATTTGTTGTACAGGCACACCACCCGGAGTAGGTGAAAATATGAAACCACCTCGATTTTTAAAAGGTGGAGAAACAATAGAATTAGGCATAGATAAATTAGGGACACAAACACATAAAGTCAGAAAAATTTAACACAAAACGCCTATAGAAGATTTTTCAAAAAGATAATATGTATAATATTGATGCTCAAAAGAGATTTATATTATGAACGTATTTCAACAAAGTCATTAAGAGATGATGTTAGGTATCTAGGTAACATTTTAGGAAAAGTTATTAAGGACCAAGAAGGAAAAAAATTTTTTGATCTTGTGGAAAAAACAAGATTATTATCAAAAGCAAATATCGCAAATAGAAGGCAGAAAAATCCTTTTAATAAACTCTCTAAAGAAATAAAAAAAGTAAATCCAAAAAATTTATTTAAGCTTACTAGAGCATATAACCATTTTATGAATTTATATAATTTAGCAGAATCGATTGATGCCTCAAGGACTTTAGATATATACGAAAATACAAAGAAAGATAAAAAATTAAAAAATATATTTATTGAGGAGATATTTGAAAATTTTTTTAAAAACAAAAAAATATCAAACAGTAAAATTTATAATGTTGCAAAACAATTACATATCGGTATCGTACTTACAGCACATCCTACAGAAGTAAAAAGAAGAACCTTGATACAAAAATATCATACCTTGACAGAAATTTTGGAGCAAAGAAATTTGTTAAAAAATTATCCATCTAAAATAAAAATTTTAGATAAAAGAATGTTTGATGAGATAACTATTATCTGGAATACAGATGAACTAAAAAGGTCTAAACCAACACCTTCAGAAGAAGCTCGTTGGGGTCTAGCAATAATTGAAGATAGTTTATGGGAAACTATTCCAAAAGTTTATAGAAGATTAAATCAAATCTTTGTTAAAAATATGGGGAGAGGATTGCCTAAAAACTTCAATCCAATTGAATTTGGATCTTGGATGGGTGGAGACAGAGATGGAAACCCATTTGTTACTTCAAATGTTACAAAAGAGGTTATTCTTTTGTCAAGATGGGAGGCAGCAAAACTTTATGAAAAGTCTTTAACTAAATTAATACGATCTTATTCTATGCAAAAATGTTCTAAAAAAATTCGTAAATTTGCAGGTAAATCTTACGAACCTTATAGAGTTTATTTGAGACCTTTAAGAGATAAAATTAGAAAGACGCATAGATCTATCGAACAGCATTTGGTTAATAATACACCGCTAAATGAAAAAATACTAATTTCAAGTAGAGAAGAAATTTTAAAACCATTGAGAGACGTTAGAGAGTCTTTAGAAAAAAATCAAAGTGAGAATATAGCTAGTGGAGAACTTTTAGATCTAATGAGAAGGGCAAAATGCTTTGGAATTAATTTAGCAAGACTAGATATAAGGCAAGAAGCATCTAGACACTCTCAACTAATAACTGAAATAATAAAAAATAAATATGGCCAAGATTATAATTCTTGGAACGAAGAAAAAAAAATAAAATTTCTCTCACAAAAATTGAAAGGTAAAAATTTTATAAACAAATTTAAATTTAAAAATAGAGAAAATAAGGAAGTTTGGTCTACTTTTAAGGTTCTTTCAAGTCAACCTAAAGAATGTTTAGGTGCTTATGTTATATCAATGACTTCAAGTGCATCAGATATACTATCAGTTATGTTATTACAAAAAGAAGCAAACATAAAAGATAGGTTAAGAGTCGTTCCTTTATTTGAAACATTAGATGATTTAATAAATGCTAAACCTATAATGAATAGTTTATTCAAATTAGGTTGGTATAAAAAATTAGTAAATAGTAATCAGGAAATAATGATTGGTTATTCAGACTCTAGTAAAGATGCTGGAAAACTGTCAGCCAGCTGGCATCAATATAAATTACAAGAGGAAATCTTGAAGTTATCTAAAAAATATAAAATTGAAGTAACTTTCTTTCATGGAAGAGGAGGGTCAGCAGGAAGAGGTGGAGGACCAATTCAGGCAACTCTAAGATCGCAACCACCAGGATCCGTTAATGGTAAGATTAGAATTACAGATCAAGGTGAAGTAATTCAGCAAAAATATGGATATGAGCCGTTAGCAAAATATAATTTGTGTAGCTATATAGGATCTGTAATGGAAGCAACATTAAATCCACCACCATTGCCAAAAAATCAGTGGAGAAATCTGATCCAAAAAATGTCAGAAATTTCAACCAGTTCTTATCGTAAAAATATTACACCAAATTCTGAATTTATAAGATACTTTAAAACTGTTACACCTCACATGGCATTAGGTAAATTATCAATTGGATCAAGACCTTCAAAAAGAAAAAATGTTGACAGTATTAAAGGCCTAAGGGCAATTCCATGGGTATTTGCTTGGACACAAATTAGATTAATGCTACCAGCTTGGCTGGGTACTGCAGAAGCTTTAAGATATTCTTCTATAAAAACTTTCAAAAAAACATTAACAGACATGGAAAAAAATTGGCCTTACTTTAATTCAACAATGGATTTATTAGATATGGTTTTATCTAAAGTTGATCCAGAAATATCAAAAGTTTATGAGGATAATTTAGCTGATGCATCTTTGAAACGTGTAGGAAAAAAACTTAGATTTCAATTTGATGCAGTTAAAAAACTTAATCACGATATAACACCAATTGAAATATTAAAACAAAGAAAGATTTTTAGAGGACCTGCGATTGTAAGAAATGTCTACTCTGAAGTTTTAAATGTTCTACAAGCTGTTGTAATGAATAAGTTATCCAAAAAAAAACTTAAAAAACACGCAAAAAATGAACTTAATGATGCGTTAATGACTAGTATTGCCGGAATCTCTGCAGCTATTAAAAATACTGGTTAATATGTTTGAAATTTTCTTTGCTTTAGGCGCTGGTGTAATTAGCTTTTTATCCCCATGTGTCTTACCTCTTATTCCTGGTTATATAGCCTATATATCAGGTAGTACTTTGGATGAAATACTTGAAAAAAAGAATATAAACTTATTACCTATTATATTATTCACATTAGGGTTTTCGTTAGTATTTATTATTTTTGGAGCAGCTGCATCATTTATAGGTCAATTACTTCTAAAAAATTCATTCGAATTGAGAATTTTTGCTGGGATAATTATTATAATTTTTTCGTTACATATTATTGGAATTATTAATATTAAGTTTTTAAATTACGAAAAAAGAATTCAATCAACAGGTAACAAGGGTTTTTTTGCTCCTATTCTAATTGGTATGGCCTTTGCTTTTGGATGGACACCTTGTATAGGACCTATTCTTGGTTCGATTTTGATATATGCATCTACAACGGACAGCCTTCCAAAAGGTGTTATGCTTTTGAGTTTTTATTCTATAGGCTTAGCTTTACCATTTGTATTCTCTGGATATTTAATTCAAAAATTTATGCTTGTTTCAAAAAATTTAAAACAAAAAATGGTTTTAATAAATAGAGTTGGTGGAAGTTTATTATTAATTACAGGTTTGTTAATTATAACGAACCAACTACAAGTTATAGGCTATTACCTTTTAGAAATATTGCCATTTTTACAAAAATTTGGCTAATTATTTTTTTTTTCTTTTTTTGTATAAATAATTAAAATTACACCAAATAAAATTATTAAACCTCCTAAGTATAACTCAGTCGTTGGATTTTCTTTAAGAAGTAAAATTGCAGCTAACAAACCTGTTAATGGGATACCCATAGTAACTATGGGTAATACTTTATAAATTGGATTACTTTTTAAAACGTAATAAAAACATCCATATGTAATTGGCTGCATAAAAAAACCTAAATAAATTGCGATTATCCATGAAGTTGTGCTAGCAGATTTAATATAATTTAATGAATTCCCATCAAATAAATTAGATAATAAAATTAGAATTGGACCAGAAAATAATGCTAACCAAGCAACCAAAGTTAATGGATTTAACTCTTTGCTAAGTGGTTTAACTAAAACTTGACCAAAAGCCCATATACCTGATCCTAAAATTGTTAGAAAAATCCCTAAGTATTTACCATCCAAATTTGGTGAGCCAGTCAAAATATATACTCCAATAAAAGCTACAAATATTCCAATTAAACTTCTAATAGTTGGTTTTTCTTTAAGTATGAAATAAGCAAATAAAACTCCAAATGGAACTTCTGTTTGAACCAAGAGAACAGCAGCAGACGCATCAATTAAATTTAATCCACTATAAGTGACACTGTACTGAATAGTATTTGCTACTAGTGATGCTATAAAAATTTTTAAAAGATATCCTTTAGGTATTGGAAACCACCAAATTAAAATTGATGCTGCAAAAGTAAATCTTAATCCCATCAAAAGAATTGGAGGAAAGTCATCCATAGCAGGTTTTGCAATGACGAAACCAAAACCTAAAAATATTGGGACTAAAGATGCAATAAGTGAGTCTTTAATTGTCAAAAATTAAATTTTCTCTTAAGATGTCTTAGTTTTCCCTCAGTGCTGTCAAAATCAATGTAGGCACCTTGAAGAAACCTACTTCCTTCATTTGTATCGAATTCAGTTCTACCATGTAATAGTCTATAATTATCCATCATCAATATGTCTCCAGGGATTAATTTAAATTCAATTCTATATTTATTAGAATTATACATTGAGGAAATTTTATTTCTTGCTTTATAATATAAATCTAACTCACTCTTTTCTAATATTGGAACAAAGTCTAATCTTGGACTAAATTTAACTTGTTTAAACTCTTTATTTTCATCTAATTTAATTAATTCAGACCACCCCTCTAATACGACATCTTTATCTATAAATTTAAACTTAACTTTAACTTTCGTTAAAATATCGTAATAATCTTTAAATTCTTTTTTTAAATCTTCAGTAACAGTATATCCATCCACTAATGTTGAAAAACCACCACTCACTTCATTTGTTATACAGTGTAAAAGCTGAATACATGGAACTGGATTTCTATAAGGGTTATCAGTATGAGGTGCTAAAGGCAAAGATGTGTAAGCAAGATCATTAGGATTTGGAACCGACTTTACATTAAAAAACTCTCCAAAGTTTGTTCTCCTTATACTTCCAATAGAATTTGCAAATTTAACAATAAAATTATCATTTGTTGGCACATCCTTTATTATTACAAAACCATATTTATAAAAATTAATTAAAAGTTCATACATTTCTTTACTTTCAAACATGCTCTCAGAGTAATTGTACTTTTCTATATTTTTAAAATTTGAGTCCCATTTTTCTTTTTTAATTGATTGAATTAAGAGATCATCTTTTGAAAATTCCTGTATAATTTTATTAATTTCTAGCTTAAAATTTACTCCATCGTTAAAATTTATTTCTAGAAAATCATTATTTATTTTAGCATTTTTTATTTCAACATCTGTTTTTAAAAAAGTTGGATCAAATTTTCTTTGTTGTGTGTTGTTATCGAAATACTCCTCATTTGTAACTCTTTCTCTTAACCAGAATGGATGTATCTCCTGAGAAGAAGATCCGTTTTTAAAGAGGACCCTATTTTCACTTAATTCTATCTTCATTATTATAGGATTATTTAAAATTTAACTTTTATCAAGATAAATAAAATAGTAAGAAAAGATTATCATGCCACAGATAAAAAAATTCAATTATAAAACTTATTTCAAGTTTCTCAATAATTTAGCTAAAGAATTAACTAGATTTTACAACAAAAAATTGAGCAAGTCTTTTCAAGTTACTAACAAACTTAAAGGAAGAGGTTACGATCCAGTCACATCATCAGACAAGGCATTTGAAAGGTTTATAAGGTCAAAAATTACAAAAAAATTTCCTGAACATCAAATTATAGGAGAAGAATTTGGAAAAAAAATATCTAAAAGCGAATATTCTTGGGTAATAGATCCAATTGATGGAACTAGATCATATGTTATTGGAAACCCATCTTGGAGTAATCTAATATCACTTAATTATAAAGGAATACCAATTATTGGGTTAGCAAATTTTCCATTATTAAAAAAATATTACATAAATTTTAATCATAAAATTGCTTATAAATTTGAAAATGGAAAAAGAAAAAAAATAAAAGTAAATAACAAAGTTATATTTAAAAAAGCGAGAATAGCTGGTGCATTTCATGGAGTATTGTCTTTAAAAAAACAAATGAAAATACCAAAAGTATTAAAATTATTACAGTTTCCATGCTTTGATGCTTTAAGTTATTCACATATGGCTGAGGGAAAATTAGATATAGTTATTCAGTGTGGTAATAAAATTTGGGACATACATCCACTAATTCCCATTATCAGGGCTGCTGGTGGAAAAGTTTCAACATGGAAAGGTGATGAACCAATAAATGGTGGCAAAATTATTGTTGCCAATAACGAAAAAAATAAAAATCAAATGATTAAATTACTTAAAACAGTGTCTTAAAAGGAGGAATATGACAATCTTTAAACCTATAAATGAAAACGAAGTAATAGGAAAAGTAAAAGAAGTTTTCGATGACATTAAAACTACAAGGAAAATTGAAGATGTTCCAAACTTTTGGAAATACATTGCCAATGATCCAGACACCCTTGAAAGAACTTGGAGTTCTATGAAACAAGTGATGAAGAAAGGTGCCTTAGATGAAATGACTAAGGAGTTAATTTATGTTGCTGTATCTGTGACTAATGGATGTGAATACTGCATAAGATCTCACAGTGCTGCGGCTATGAAAAAGGGCGCTACTAAAGAAATGTTAAGTGAAATGATAGCAGTAACAGGAATGGCAAATGAAGCAAATAGATTGGTGGAAGGATATCAGGTAGAATTAGACAATAAATTTAAATAATGAGAATTGACTATGTTTATAAGATTTGCACGAAAAAAGAATGGAATTTTTTTAAAGAAAAAAAAACCTGGCATGGATCAAATAAAGATATCGAGGATGGCTTTATTCATTTATCAGATAGAGAACAAGTAAATCAAACTTTAAAAAAATACTTTTCAAATCAAAAAGATTTAGTTTTATTAATTTTAAAAACGGATACTTTAAATAATCTTATTTGGGAAAAATCAACTAACGATGAAAAGTTTCCTCATTTATATTCAAAATTACAAATAGAAAATGTTATAGACAGCAAAGAAATTATTGGTGACCAATATCTCTTCTAGGGTCTTTTGTACTTCTAATTTTATCTAAAAAGCCTGATAATTTTGCAGTTACATAAATTATATAGACAACTGTAAGTCCAAGAGCCATAGTTGATAAGAAAGTATATAAAGCTGCTAAAAACTGATCGCCGACCCAGGAATTGAAATCTCCATTAGCAAAATAAAGAACATTCCAAAATATTATAAAGACCACTTCGTATAATATTATTATTTTAAACATTTTTTTAAATCAGTTTAAAATCATTCTAAGATGATTTAGTAATTTTATCTACAAATTTTCTTGTAACAGGAGCAACAATTAAAATAGCCGTTATTGCTATTGGAAAGCTTATTGACCAGGCTTTTAAGAATCTATCAATAAATTCACTATCCATTCCAGTATTGATATATGTAATAATTAAAGTCATTAGCAGACTCATTCCAAAACCCATAATTAGTGTAAATACGAGATTTGAAAATTTTTTAGGGATCATTAAATCAGTTTAACTTTAAATAAAAATTTTAAAATAAAAATAAATTATCCATGAAAAACAAGTAGCCAAAGTTACAAATATTATTGTTATACCAGTTGCTGTTTCATTTTGGTATTTTTTGTTGACTTTGTCTCTCCATTTTTGTGGATAAAGAGGAATTGTTAGTGCGTATACAATTAGAAATAAATCAAACGCAGTTAAAATAATGCAAAAAAAAAGTAATTGGTTCATTATATGTCATATACTTTCTTGTTGTATTAAAACTTGCAATTTCTCTATCATGATTAAAGGTGTTTTCATAGCAGGATAAACTTTATGAGCTTCAACATAACTGTCTATCGCTTTTTGGTAATTCTTTAGAGCTGTTTGAACCATTCCTTGTCCAGATAAAGCACCAAAGTGTCTTTTCTCTAATTTTAAAACTTCATCTATATCATTTTGAGAAAGCTCATAATTACCCATCAAGTAAAGTACTGTCGCTCTTTTATTCCAAGCCTCTGCCCATTTAGGATCTAATTCTATAGCTTTTGAAAACACATTATGTGCTGAGGTCAATTGGTTTTGAGACATATAATATGAACCTTTAGCTAATAAGTTTGTAAGACTTTCTTCAGAGGGATGCGTGGTCCACATTTTCCAAATTTTAGTTTCTATTTCCTTTGCAGCAATTGAGCTGCCCGTGCTCTTTAATTGATTAAATAAATTATTTAATTGTGCATCGTATTGATCATTTGCATACGAAAAAAACGATAAAGAAAAGAACGTAATAGTTAGTAATATTTTTTTCACTTATTTTGGCATAGGAGTGGCACCAGTCTCAAGACTTATAATCTTTCCATCTTTATATCTATAAACTGCCATCACTGCTTCAACATTACCGTCATCAAAAGTTACAAATGCATGGTGAACACCGACTTCATCATTTTCATAAACAACTCTCGACTTATCTTGTTTTATGTCACCACTCATAGCCCATTTAATTATGTCACTTTTTCCTAAAGTATTACCCGATTTATGCATTGTAAATTTAAAATCATCGTGCAAAAGATCATTCATAGTTGACTCATCTTTATTTTTAATCGCACCACTATATTTTTCTATTATTGACATTATTTATTCTCCTATTGTTTTATTTCATTGTACTAGACTCTTCAGCTATTACAAAAGTACTCTTTTCATCAGTATTTGATCTTCTGTGTCCAACTATTTGTTGATGAGCATCTGAGTTATACCATCCCATTGCTTTTTCTTTACTCTCAAATTCGATAACTACTGTAAGAGTTCCTTGCTCACCTTCAGTTGCTAATTTATCTGGCGTTCTAACTAAGAATTTCCCTCCAAATGCAGCGATTGTTGCATCAACTTTTGATGCATAGTCAGTTTTAAACTTATCCATGTTAATTACCTTTGGATGAGCTATTACGTAAGCTTTTCCCATATTTATTCCTTATTTTAATATAAAGTTTGAACTACTTTCTCTACTCTATCTTTACCATTTGGAATTGTCTTCTCTAAAAATGCGTGACATCCATCAGTTAATTCTTTGTTGTATTTAGAACCGTAATGTTTATCAACTGCTTTATTAGTTCCTTCATCCCAATCTTTCTCTTTAATACCAATCTCTAAGGCATAAGTTTTCCAAACCTTCACAGATGCCATAGACTTTTCTTTCATGCTATATTCGAATGTTTCACCTGATGGCAAAAAATAATTAGCCATATATATGCCAACACAATCCCAGGCTTTATCTGTATCTTTTTTACTTAAACTTCCAGCATTCGCTGTATTTATAATTATAAAACTTGTTAAAATTAATATTAATTTTTTCATAATTAAACCTCAACTTTTGTTAATTCCCATAATTGCACATTATCTACACATTCCGCATAAATCGCTTTAGCTTTTGGGTTATTTCCGGCAACAAATTCTTTCATTCCTGCCTCATTATGAACTGAAACCTTAAACAGAATACCGCTTTTATCAGGTTTCATTCCTCCAATAGTTTTTTCTGGATAAGCAACACTTTTTCTTACTTCCATACCTTCATCAGACTGCATCCATCCCATAAAAGTTTCTAGCTTACCTTCTTTAAGATTAACTAAAGCTAACATTTCTTTTTCCATTCTTTTCTCCTTATAAAAAATTATTTATTTTTTCATCGCATTAAACATGCTTAGAGTGTCATCAAAAGTCATCATAATTTTAGTTTTTCCTTCATCAGTTGACTCAAAATAATGACCAAATATCGTATCCATATTGTCAGCAGTTGCATGCACTCTAACAAATACTTTGTTACCTTCACTAATCATATCTAAAATTTTTAAATGAAAATTTGGCCATAAAGATGGAATTTTTGACATTGTAGCCATCATGGCTTGTTTACCTTTATGAACTCCAGATAATGGGTGAACACCTTCTTTGCCTGGAAATGTCCATACAATATTATCATCAATCATTTCATTGAAAAAAGTTTCCATATCACCTTTAGTAAAAAGCTCATATGCTTTTCTTGTTTGCTCTTTTACGTCCATTTTTGCTCCTTTAGTTTACTTTATTTTTAATTTACATTTTAGAAAAGTCCATCACCTGAGAACACTCTTCTGAAGTAGTATCAAAAAAGTTATTCATGTCTCCCAATTGATCTATAATAGCTTGCGGGCTCTCTGCTTGCCACTTACAATACATATTCATAGAGTCACCTGCACACATCATTGTCATGTGACACACAGCCTTTTCCCCATTTACGCCTTTTTTAAGATCCTCTGCAGATGTTGAACCTACAACTTCGTGAAATTTTTTTTTCATTTCCTCAGATTTAAAAACGTGAGTTGCTAAATAGTCTTTCATACCAATCCTTTCAAAATTTAGTTTATTTAAATATATCTTAGAAAAGTAAACGTTTTATGACAATACTGGTATGTGGTTTTTTATATCCAACTAGGTACGGGAAGCCCTTTTTCCAATAAAAATTTTTTGTTAAACATCTTAGAGTTGTATTTGTCTGATTTATCGCAAAGGATTGTTACAATTGTTTTGCCTGGTCCTAATATTTTACCTAATCTAATTGCACCAGCAATATTTACTCCACAACTTGTTCCAAGACTTAATCCCTCGTTTTCAATTAAATCAAATAAAACAGGCAAAGACTCATTATCACTTATTGAAAAAGCACCATCAATTTTAGCTTCAGCGAAATTTGCCGTAACTCTACTTGAACCAATTCCTTCTGTAATTGATCCTCCCTCACTTTTAAGTTCGCCATTTTCTATATAGTTATAGAGAGAAGAACCTGTTGGATCAGATAAATAAATTTTAACATCTTTATTTTTTTCTTTTAAATATGAGCTCACACCAGCTATTGTTCCACCAGTTCCAGATGCACAAACAAACCCATCAACTTTCCCCTCTGTTTGGTCCCAGATTTCAGGACCTGTACTTTCATAGTGACCTTTTAAATTAGCAGTATTATCAAATTGATTAGCCCAAACTACTCCATGATTATTTGATGATTTAAGTTCATCAGCAAGTCTACCTGCAACCTTTACATAATTACCATCATCTTTATATGGTTTAGGAGGAACTAATTTTAACTCAGCGCCCATATTTTTTAGCATATCCTTTTTTTCTTGTGTTTGATTATCATTCATAACAATTACTGTTTTATAACCAACGGAATTTCCTATTAGACATAAACCAATACCAGTATTTCCAGCTGTGCCCTCAACAATAGTACCACCCTTAGAAATTAATTTTTTCTCCTCAGCATCTTTTATTAAAGCTAACGCTGCCCTATCTTTTACTGATCCCCCTGGATTAAGATATTCAGCTTTACCATAAATATTACATCCCGTTACTTCAGATGCAGCTCTTAATTTAACTAAAGGTGTATTTCCAATTCCTGAAATAAAATTATTCTGAAAATTCTTCATTTTTTTCCTCGTCACTTATACCATAAGGTTTAAATTCTTCAGTAGCTGTACCCACATTTTTAGCAGGTATACCTACCATAACTCCATTTTCAGGAACATCTTTTGTTACAACTGCATTAGCACCTATCTTTGCGTTTTTTCCAATTGTTATTGGTCCTAAAACTTGGGCACCCGATCCTACAACGACGTTGTCTTGAAGAGTAGGGTGTCTTTTTGTTTCTCTTTGATCATCTGAATTAATACTTGGAGAAATTCCTCCAAGTGTTGCCATATGGTAAATTGTTACATTATCACCAATATCAGATGTTTCTCCGATTACAACGCCCATACCGTGATCAATAAAAAGATTTTTTCCAATTTTTGCTTTTGGATGTATTTCTATTCCAGTCATAAACCTGGAGAATTGAGATATCATTCTTGCTATCAAATCAAATTTAGCTACTGCAAAAAAATTAGCAATTCTATGTAAAAATACTGCTTTAACTCCAGGATATGTTAAAACAACAGATATTTTTGATTTAGCTGCTGGGTCTCTTTTTATTATAGATTCTAAAAATTCATTCATAATTTTCTTAGTGATTAAATTAAAATTAATTTAGTCGTTACAACAACAACATTTTGACTCTGGTTTGCAATCGCAGTCTTTATAATCTCTGCAAGAACATTTGTCATTAGTACAATTTTTGCATGTACATTTTTGATTATCACAAGCCATATTAAATATATAATTATAATATTTTTAAATACAACTTCTAAATTTGATCTAAGGTTAGACCTTTAACATTAGCAGGAACAGCAATATCCATCATTTTTGGATTTGCTAGATTCAGGTTTTTCATAATATTCGCATATTCTTCTTTAGATTTAACTTGTAGCCTTGGATTATTATTTTTTTCATTCTCTATTGTTGAGAATTTTTTACCATTATAATCATGCGCAGGGTAAACTAATGTTTTTTCTGGTAATTTTAACAATTTATTAAATAAAGATTCATACGCATCATAAGAACTGCCATTTTGAAAATCTGTTCTACCTGTTCCATTAATTAATAATGTATCCCCAGTAAATACCCTGTCATTCATTAAATAGCTATATGAACAATCAGTATGACCTGGTGTATACATTGCTTTTAATTCTATGTTTTCAATTTTAACCTTTTCATCATCCTTGATTTTTAAATCTATAACTTCGGATTTAGAATTTTCACCCATAACTCTTGCGCAACTAGTTCTTTTATTTAATTCATTAAGTGCAGTTATATGATCAGCATGAATATGCGTATCAATTACTTTAACCAGTTTAAGTTTTAAATTTTCTAATATTTTAATATATTTTTCTGTGTGTTCTATTACTGGATCTATTATTAAAGCTTCACGTCCCTCTCCACTAGAAATAACGTAAGTGTAGGTTGAAGATTTTTCATCAAATAATTGCTGAAATATCATATATTTGTTCATATTATAAAAAATTGCAACGCAAATCAATCTTGCATATAATTTAAATATAAAAAGGAGACATAAATGACTTTAAAAATTAATAGTGTTGCACCAGATTTTACAGCACAAACCCAAATGGGAGAGATAAAATTTCATGAATGGTTAGGGGATAGCTGGGGTGTGTTATTTTCACATCCAAAAGATTTTACTCCTGTCTGTACTACTGAATTAGGTGCTTTAGCAAGAATGAAACCAGATTTCGACGCAAGAAATGTAAAAGTGATGGGATTGTCTGTAGATCCTGTGTCTGATCATGAAAAATGGTTAGAAGATATTACAGATGTATGTGGGATGAAGCCAGAATATCCAATTGTTGCAGATGAAAAATTAGAAGTAGCAAAGTTATATAATATGCTAGAAGGTGATGCTGGAACTACATCTATGGGAAGAACCGCAGTAGATAATGAAACTGTAAGAACAGTTTATATTGTTAGACCAGATAAAAGAATTGGTTTATTTCTTACGTATCCAATGACAACTGGAAGAAACTTTGCTGAAATTCTAAGAGCAATTGACTCAATGCAGAGAACAGCTAAACATAAAATAGCAACTCCTGCAGATTGGAAACCAGGTGAGGACGTAATTATTGTTCCCAAAGTAACAAATGAGGAAGCCAAAAAAATATATCCTGATGGCTGGGAAACAATTAAGCCGTATTTAAGAAAAGTACCTGACCCACAAAAGTAAGTTAGATACTAAATTATTAAACCAACAATCTCAGCATTGGGAAAAAAATTTCTCGAATAAGCCTGAGATGTTTGGTTTAGAAGCAAGTGAACCAGCTAAAAAATCTTTAAAAATATTTCAAGAAAATAATATTAATACAATAATTGAATTAGGGGCCGGACTTGGAAGAGATAGTATTTATTTCTCTATAAATAATCTTTCTGTTACTTCATTAGATTATAGCCAGTCAGGCATAAATATAATTAATAAAAAAATTAATAAAGATAAACTCAAAAATATTAAAACTAAAGTATTTGATATTAGACAAAAACTGCCATTTGAGGACAACTCAATTGATGGGTGTTTCTCACACATGCTATATTGTATGGCATTAAGTAATCAAAATTTATTCAACCTTAATAGAGAAATCTGCAGAATATTAAAACCTGATGGGTTAAATATTTATACTGTAAGAAATGAACATGATGGTGATTATAAAAATGGAATTCATAGAGGAGAGGATATGTACGAAAATGATGGGTTTATAGTACACTTTTTTAACAAAACAAAAATAAATCAATTAACTGATGGCTTTAAAAATATAAAAATAGAAAGTTTTGAAGAAGGGACATTTCCAAGAAAACTCTATTTTGTAGTAAACAAAAAAATTTAATTCGTTAATTTATATTTTTTCATTGAAACACTTGCTAATAATAAATTAGGATCAATAAAAGTTTTTGATTTTTTAATTTTTTTAAACGATTTGTATGCAAATATTGCAATGGGAAGTTCAGTGCAACCCAAAATTATTTTTTTACATTTAATCTTTATTAAATGATTTACTGCTGGTTTAATTGCTTTTTCGGCCTCTTTTACCTTGCCCGTTTTTACAAGTCTAATCGCTTTATTAACTGAGCTGATTTGTAAAGATTTGCTTGGACTGACTAAATTAAAATATTTATTAAAATATTTACTGTAAACTTTTGTTTTTAGAGTTGCCTCTGTACAAAGAATCCCAATTTTTGAGTTTTTTTTACAAGTTTTTTTTGTATGCAAATATACTTCTCTTGGCATGCTTATGATTGGAATCTTAATTTTTTTTTGTAAATCTTCATGCCAGTGATGTGCTGTATTGCATGGCATTACAATAAATTTACATTTATTTTTCTTTAGTAAATTACATCCCTTAATAAGACTTTTTAACACATAATTATATCTATTTAAATTTTCAGGCCTTTTTGGAATATTTGATTTGTTGTATAATAGAAAGAGAGGATAGTTCTGATCTGTTTTACCTACGTTTAATTTTGCTAATTTATTGCAAAAGTCTAAACCTGCTCTGGTTCCCATTCCTCCTAAAATTCCAATCATTTTCCTCTAAGTATATTTGAGATTGTTATCTAATTAATTGAAAAGAAAATCAATGATTATATCGTCCAAAAGTACTAATGTAATTTATGAATGGAAATCTAATTGTTCTAACCTTAAGTCAAATTTTTAGTTTCACTGCTGCACCTGTTACTGTTTTTTTAAGTGGGATAATTGGTTCACAGATTAGTCCATTAAAATCTTTATCGACTTTACCAATGTCTATTTCTGTTGTTGGAATTGCAATTGGAGCAATCTTTGCATCTAAATTGATGAGCATAACAGGCCGAAAGATTGGTTTTATTGTTGCATCAATTGGAAATACATTAGTATCTATTTTAGCTGCGTACTCTATTTTTCTTCAAAGCTTTTCTATTTATTGTGTTGCTAATTTTTTTTTGGGTATGGGTATGGCTTTTACACATCAATATCGTTTCGCTGCAGCTGAAAGTGTCAATGAAGATAAAGTACCACGGGCTATTTCAATAATTTTACTTGGAGGAATAGTTTCAGCATTTATCGGTCCAAGTGTTGCAAATTTTTCTAAAGATTTGTTTAGCAATTATATGTATGTAGGATCTTATTTATCTCTCGCTGCGTTAACTTTCTTGCCAACAATTTTCTTCCTTTTTTATAAAAATACTTCAAATATTGAAATATCGGTTAAATACTCTGGAAGAAGTTATCTAGATCTTGTTTCGCAACCAAGATTTTTACAAGCAGTTATATCTTCGGCTTTTGGTTATGCCATCATGACTTTTTTGATGACAGGAACCCCTTTGAGTATGCATGTAATGGATGGGATTAGCTTGAGCAAGACAAGTACAGTCATACAAATTCATGTTGCTTGTATGTTTTTACCATCATTAATTGCAGGTAATTTAGTTAAAAAAATCGGTCATTCAAAGATGATGTATGTTGGAGTAGGTCTGTACTGTATAACAGTAATAATAAGTTTATTTGATCAGTCTTTTTTTAATTATATGCTTGC
>Ga0208624_1000455_pt1 | contig 21415 bp, 23 predicted proteins | sample Knorr_S23_td_DCM_FD_185607 | JGI IMG/M metagenome (GOLD analysis project Ga0208624, IMG submission 185607) | Marine microbial communities from Southern Atlantic Ocean transect - Knorr_S23_td_DCM_ad_71m_LV_A (SPAdes) (version 2) | ecosystem: Environmental > Aquatic > Marine > Oceanic | place...
GAGAAGATCGCCGAGAACATGACCTACAACCAGTTCGTGCCTTACACGGACCGGTTGGACTACCTCGCTCCATTGGCCAACAACGCGGCCTATGCCATGGCGGTCGAGAAATTAGCGAATCTCGAAGTTCCGGAACGCTGCCAGGCTATACGTGTGCTCACGAGTGAACTCGCTCGAATATCAGCTCATTTGCTCGGATTGGGAGCCTACACTATGGACGTGGGCGCCCTTACTGTGTTCATGATCACGTTTACTGAGCGCGAGAAACTATATAAGCTTTTCGAAGAGTTGACGGGCGCTCGTTTCACGACGAGCTATACGCGGATCGGGGGAGTGACAAGGGATATGCCTGATGGCTGGATGGACCGAGTGTTGACGTTCTGCGAAGAGTTTCTCCCTCTCCTAGACGACGTCGAGGCCCTGCTCACTCGTAATCGTATTTGGTTTGACCGTACAGCTGACGTCGGAGTGATCTCGAGAGAGGATGCGGTTTCTTATGGACTGACTGGCCCCAACCTTCGGGGATCTGGAGTAGACGTGGATTTGCGACGCGACGCTCCCTACAGTGGTTACGAGAACTACGAATTTGAAGTTCCGTTGGGCGAGAACGGCGATTGCTATGACCGTTATGCGGTACGGATGGAGGAAATCAGGCAAAGCGTTCGCATCGTTCGCCAGGCGATCGATAAGATGCCAGACGGCCCCTTCTACGCCGAAGAAGCGACGAAGATATTCGCTCCAAATAAGGGGAAGATTCTAACTTCGATGGAGGAGCTAATCCAGAATTTCATTATTACCACTGAAGGCCCGGACATGCCGGCGGGGGAGGTTTACTTCGAGGCGGAAAACCCGAAGGGGGCTTTAGGTTTCTACATCGTATCCAAAGGTGGGGGCGTGCCCTACCGATTGAAAATTCGCGGCCCCTCGTTCAACAACCTGTCCATTCTTGAAAAAGTGTGTGTCGGAGGAATGGTCTCTGACATCCCCGCCATTCTGGGAAGCCTGGATTTTGTGATGGGCGAATGCGATCGCTAAATTTGCAGTTACATAGATGGAACTAAAGCCAGAGACTCTAGCAGAAATCGAAGAAGCTATTCCGAAGTATCCGGAAAAGCGGAGTGCGGTGATGCCGCTACTGCATGCTATTCAAAAGGATCAAGGTCTTCTGACGAATGAAGCGGCTGAATGGGTAGCGGGAAAGCTGGGATTGGAAGCAATCCAGGTCCTCGCCGTGATTACCTTCTACCCGTTCTTCCGTCAGCACAGGATTGGAAAGCGGCACATCCGCGTTTGCAGAACCCTTTCTTGCGCAATGGCGGGAGGCGCCAAGGTTTGCGATAAGATGCTTTCGGAATTCGATACTGGTTTAAACGAGATATCTCCGGACGGTGAGGTGACTGTGGAGTTTGCTGAGTGTTTGGCGAGCTGCGGATCGGCCCCCGTTATGCTAGTGGATGACGAGCTTCATGAAAATCTGGACGAAGAAAAGGCCAAGGCCATTTGCGATCAAATTAAGTCGGAGGCGGTCGAAGTGTAATTAAGATGGCGATACATCCTAGAGAGCAGAGAATTATACTCAAGTACGCGGATGAGCCCGGCTACACTCCGGACATCGATTGCTACGTGAGGCACGGGGGCTATGAGATGCTCAAAAAGGCCGTGGGCATGGACAAGCAGACGATTTGTGACGAGGTAAAAAATTCCCAGTTGCGTGGCCGCGGAGGAGCCGGATTCCCCGCAGGCGTAAAATGGAGCTTTGTTGATCGGAAATCAGGCAAGCCGGTGTATATGGTCTGCAATTGCGACGAATCCGAGCCGGGAACGTTCAAGGATCGGCAGATCGTCCATAAGGATCCGCATCAGCTGATCGAAGGTATTATGATTTCCTGCTTCGCGACGGATTGCGCGAAGGCCTTCATCTACATCCGCGAAGAAATGCCCGAAGGGGCTAAGATCCTGGAACAGGCGATCAAAGAAGCGAAGGAGAAGAATTTCGTCGGGGACGACATACTGGGATCTGGATACAGTTGCGAGATCGTCGTGCACCGGGGAGCGGCCGCCTATATTTGCGGTGAAGAAACGGGACTGATTGAATCGCTTGAAGGCAAGCGGGCCAATCCGCGGATCAAGCCGCCGTACTTTCCGGCAGCTCTCGGACTTTACATGTGTCCGACAATTGTGAACAATGTGGAGACGCTCTGTAACGTTAAGCACATACTGGAAATGGGAGCGGAGGAGTATGCCAAAATTGGCCGTCCCAATAATACGGGTACACGTATTTGGTGTGTTTCTGGTGGTGTTAAGCGTCCTGGCTATTACGAAGTTGCGGGAATCACGCTGGGAGAACTGGTCTACGATATTTGCGGGGGGCCAAAGGAAGGAAGGACGATCAAAGCTATTATCCCGGGCGGATCGTCGATGAAGATCCTCAAAAATGGAGAGCGCTTCAAGGGCAAGGATCGTGATGGCAATGAGTACGATTGGGGAATCGAAGATATTCCTCTTGACTACGATGGAATCGCTGCTGCGGGATCCATGTCGGGGTCAGGCGGTATGATGGTTCTCGACGACTCCGTTGAGATCCCGGTGGCGCTGGCGAATTTGATGGCCTTTTATTCCCACGAAAGTTGCGGGCAATGCACGCCTTGCCGCGAAGGGTCGTTGTGGCTCAAGAAGATCACCACGCGGATGGTTCATGGCGAAGCCCGCCCTGAGGACGTGGATTTGCTAAGATCGGTAGCGGACCAAATCGAGGGAAGGACCATCTGCGCCTTTGGTTTTGCGGTCGCCTGGCCGGTGCAAAGTTACTTGGACAAATTCGAAGATGAATTTAGGGAATTCGCTCAAAGGCACAGTCACTTGGGGGGAGATCGAACGGCGGCGAAAGAACTCGCCTGCAATCACTGACAAAGCGAATGGATTTTCGTGAAACGCGATAGGCGCCTCTGATGGAAGAAAAGGACAATTTAATCACGGTTAACATCGATGGACACGACCTGCAGGTGCCAGCGGGTACAAACATGGTCGACGCTGCCGCGATACTCCGGAAGGAGATTCCCCACTATTGCTACCACCCCAAACTTTCGATCGCGGGGAACTGCCGCATGTGTTTGGTCGAATTGGGAATGCCAGGACGTGATCGAGCGACAGGCGAGCCCATGCTCAACGAGGACGGTTCCCCGAAGATTATGTGGATGCCTGGCCCGGCTATCGCCTGTGGCACCAAGGCGGCTCCCGGCATGCATATTAAAACGGATTCGCCCAAGGCTTTGGAGTCGCGAGAGGCGATCACGGAATTCTTGCTGATTAACCACCCGCTAGACTGCCCGATTTGCGACCAAGCAGGTGAATGCGCCTTGCAGGAATTCTCATCCAAGCATGGCCGAGGGTATAGCCGGTTTATCGAAGAAAAGAACGTCAAGCCGAAGCGCACCCGTTTGGGTCCGAGGGTGACTTTGGATGATGAACGCTGCGTGCTCTGTTCACGTTGCGTCCGTTTTTGCGATGAGATTGTCAACGATAGCGTCCTGGGATTCACAGACCGAGGCAGTTATTCGACGCTCACTTGCTTCCCTGGAAAGGAGCTGGCCAACAATTATTCGCTCAATACGGTAGATATTTGTCCCGTAGGAGCTCTGACCAGCACCGATTTCCGTTTTAAGATGCGTGTTTGGTTTCTCACCGAGATCAACCATATCGATTTTGAAACCAGCGTGGGGGCCAACACGGTCGTTTCGGCTCGCGAAGGGAAAATTTACCGAGTCACCCCTCGGCGAAATGACGAAGTCAATGACACATGGATGACGGACTCGGGCCGGGAGCTTTACAAAACCGTGGAAGCGGAAGATCGCTTGACAGCCTGTTCAGTAGCTGGGGACGAGACAGCGGCCACAGAGGCGATCGTGAAAGCGAGCGAGATTCTGCAGAAAGGCAAGACCGCCATTGTCGGATCTGGCCAATGCAGCGTGGAAGAGCAATTCGCGCTCAAGGCTCTGGCGAAATCACTCGATGCTGTGAGTGTCAATCTGGTCGCCCGATACGGCGAAGATGATGGTATACTGATGTCAGTAGATCGGAATCCAAATGTTCGCGGGGCTTTAATGACTGGTTTGATCGATACGTTACCTGAGGAAAGACTCGAGGATCTGGGATCCAAGATCGATAGTGGAGAGGTGACGATCGTTCTTTCAGTTAAGGAAGATCTGACTGAAGCGGGATTGTCAGAAGAACAATTGTCTAAAGTCGATATCGTTTACCTGGGAACGCATCGGAATGCGACTTCGGAAAAGGCGGATGTCGTTTTGGCCGGCCTCACGCAGTTCGAAAAATCCGGCACGGTAATCAATCAGCAATTTCGTATCCAGAAATTCAATCGCGTTGTACCAGGACCCAGAGGATGCATCGAGGACCTACATGCTTTATCGACAATCGCGGCCAACTTCTCGGATGAGAAATTTCCATCCACCGTGGGCTCAATTTGGAAACAGCTCGCTGGCGAAAATAGGCAATTTTCGGAGTTAAGCTTTCAATCCCTGTCCGACCAAGGACAAGTTCTCGACAGCAGCGCCTTCGAGTATCTGCCTTTCCGGGAAGGAAAATCTCTACACTTTGAGCCGAAGCGGGAGTCGGTAGCTGCCGAGTAACGAGCCTCATGGAATTTAATCCCATCATCGTTAAGTTCGTTTACGCGGCGATCGTAGTTGTCGTGATCATGACGTTTTGCGCATACGCTGTTTTGGCGGAGCGTAAAATCTCCAGCTGGATTCAAGGCCGAGTGGGCCCGAATCGTACTGCCCTTCCACTTATTGGGGGAATTCCTGTGCTCGGACCCTTTTTGACGCGACTGGGAATTTTTCAACCGCTTCCAGACGGACTGAAGTTTCTTTTCAAAGAGGACGTTGTCCCCGCCCATGTTAACAAGTTCTACTTTATCATGGCGCCAATCCTGTCCCTGGTTCCAGCGCTGACCACCGTCGCGGTCGTGCCATTCGGGCAATTTGTTACGGAAGCGGGAGAAGTGATTCCTCTGGTACTGGCAAACGTGAATGTGGGATTGCTGTTCCTTTTTGCGATTTCGTCACTAGGAGTGTACGGGGTTGTGCTGGCAGGTTGGTCGTCGAATTCCAAATACCCGTTTCTAGGAGGGATTCGGGCCTCGGCTCAGATGATTTCCTATGAGCTTGCCATGGGAGTATCCGTTTTGCCGGTAATCTTATGGGTAAACGCCCCCGGAAAAGAGGGGACGATGAACCTGTTCGATATTGCTCAGGCTCAAAATGGGTTCTGGTTCGCCATGTGGATGCCTTTGTCGGCAATCATCTTTCTCGTCTGCCTTTTCGCGGAAACCAATCGCTTGCCCTTCGACATGGCGGAATCGGAAACGGAATTGGTTAGCGGGTTTCACACGGAGTACAGCTCTTTCAAATTCGGACTCTTTTTTGTCGGTGAGTATGCTCATATGATAATCGGGTCGTGCGTATTCACACTGCTATTCCTCGGAGGATGGAATCCGCTTCCGTTTGTGACTTTGGAAACATTGGGGATGGACAAAGGAATTCTCGGGGCCGCCCTATCGGTAGGCATCTTTCTTGGAAAGATGTGCGCCATGATGTTTTTATTTATGTGGGTGCGCTGGACGTTGCCACGATTCCGTTACGATCAAGTCATGCGCTTGGGGTGGTCGATCCTACTGCCCCTGTCTATCGCCAATCTGATCGCTTATGCCATAATTATCTTCTATTTGGATACCGCCCTATAGCCCCCTGTTAGAGACGCTTCTGTTTTTCGCTGAACTTCAACTATCACAACAATGTCGATTGTAATTAAAAGAAAGCCGCTGACCTTGATGGAGAAACTCTATCTTCCGGAAATCGCCAGGGGGCTTTCCACTACGTTCCGGAGGCTCTGGGAAAAACCGGTGACTCTGGAGTATCCCGAACAGAGACCGACGATTCCAGAAAGCTATCGGGGCGTGCCTACTCTGGTAAAAGATCCCGAAGGCCGGGAGAAATGCGTTTCCTGTCAGCTCTGCGAATTCGTTTGCCCACCGAAAGCTATTCGCATCACCCCGGGTTCGATCCCGGAAGAAAGCGATTATGCCCATGTTGAGAAAGCCCCCCAAGAGTTCGAGATAGACATGCTCCGCTGCATTTATTGCGGGATGTGCCAAGAGGTCTGCCCAGAGGAAGCCATTTGGCTGCAAAACCAGTTTTCCATGTCCGGCTACACGAGAAAAGAGATGGTTAACAACAAAGAAAAGCTGTACGAACTCGGCGGCACACTCCCAGATGAGCACTTCAAGTGGAAGAAGAAAAAGGAGGCCGCTGAAAAAGGGGGCGGGCACCACTAGGCCTAGCCGGTTGCGATAAAAGCGATAAGCATGACGGACGTTTTCTTTTATATTTTCTCAACAGCAGCCCTGGCGGCTGGCATTGGCGTGGTTCTTAGCCGAAACACGGTCAATGGAGCGATGTTCCTGATTGGGACCTTTCTCAGCATGGCAGCCATGTTCGTGCTGTTAGAGGCTTACTTTCTGGCTGTCATCCAGGTGCTGGTCTACGCGGGCGCGGTGATGGTTCTCTTCCTTTTCATCATCATGCTCTTAGATGTGAGGGAATCCGCTGCCAAAAAAACAAGCGTCTATACCTGGGTAGCCAGTTTTATAGGCCTAGCCATTTTGATTGTTGCAACAGTATCCGTAGTATCCGCGGAGTCGATCAAAACGAAAGCGGCCGCCCTTCCTGAGCCAAGCGGCGCTAGTCTCAAGCCTTTTGGCTATGAACTTTTCACGACGTACTTGCTACCCATGCAAGTGACGGGATTTCTGCTTTTGATAGCGATGATTGGGGTAATCGCCTTAAGCAAGAAACTGGACACTGACGGATCGGCAAAATGATAGGGCTAGAACACTACATTATCGTCAGCAGCCTGCTTTTCTCCATCGGCTTTTTCGGGGTTCTTCTACGAAAGAACACTTTGGTGATCTACATGTGCCTCGAGTTGATGTTGAATGCCGCGAACCTGGCGCTCGTCGCTTTTTCCCGCTACCATGGGGGCATGGGCGGCAACGTTTTCGTCTTTTTCATTATAACTGTTGCGGCGGCGGAAGTGGCAGTTGGCCTGGCCATAATCGTGGCTTTGTTCCGCAAAAGACAGACTGTGGAGGTCGAGGAATTGAATACGCTTAAGAATTGATGGGCTCAGAATTATACGCATACGGATTGCTGGCGATCCCACTGTTTTCCGCCACTTTGATAGCGTTCTGCTTTCGGAGGAGCGGTGGCATAGCGGCGAGCGTTTCCATAGGAGCAGCAGCCCTCATCTTGGCGACGGCGTTGCATTTGATATTCAAAGTAGACAATTTCGAATACAATGCATCGTGGATCGAAATCGGCTCATTCAGTGTCGATTTCGGGTTCCTGATTGACGATCTAGCCAAGCTGATGCTCTTCGTCGTGGCGTTTGTCGGTTTTCTTGTTCACGTATTCAGTTATGGATACATGAAGGAAGATCCGGATCGGGCGCGATTTTTTGGCGGCCTGTCGATATTCATGTTCTCCATGCTTGGCCTGGTGATGGCCAGCGGATTGGTGACGCTTTTTATTTTCTGGGAGTTGGTAGGCTTCAGTTCCTACATGCTGATTGGCTTTTACTTGGACAAACCTAGCGCCGCAGCCGCCTCGAAGAAGGCGTTCATCGTGAATCGGGTGGGGGACTTCGGCTTCCTGATCGGAATCGTAATGGTCTTCTCCCATTTTGGCACCTTCAGTCTTTCGTCGCTCTCTGCAATTTTTCATGGAGACGCGACTCTCTTGGAATCCGTTTCGGTGACCGCAATTGGATTGCTACTTTTCTGCGGTACGGTTGGAAAGTCCGGTCAACTCCCATTGCATGTCTGGCTTCCCGACGCTATGGAGGGACCCACCCCTGTGTCCGCCTTGATCCATGCCGCGACTATGGTGGCGGCTGGCGTATTCCTTTTGTGCCGTATTGGATTCTTGATGACGGCTGATGCTTTGCAAGTGATAACATGGGTTGGCGTGTCCACTGCTCTGGTAGCGGGTTTCACCGCCATAGCTCAAAGGGATATCAAAAAGATTCTGGCTTATTCGACCGTTTCCCAGCTCGGCTACATGGTGGCGGCATTTGGATTAGGCAGCCTCGTAGCCCTAAGTGGCGAAGCAAGCCATGGGTATGCGGTAATTTCTGGCGGCGCAGCGGCCGCGATGTTCCATCTGACCACGCATGCGTTTTTCAAGGCTTTGCTATTCCTGGGATCGGGTTCGGTGATTCATGCCTGCCATCACGAGCAAGACATCTTTCGCATGGGCGGGCTAGCAAAGCGTATGCCGATCACGTTTTGGACGTTTACGGTCGCTTTGCTGGCTTTGATTGGAACGCCCTTCATTACCGCTGGATTCTATTCCAAGGATGCTATTCTGGCTCTAGCTTACCAGCAAAGTACGCCCGCGTTTTTCTGCCTAGTCCTGGGGGCGGTATTGACTGCCTTCTATATGATCCGCCTGTGGAAAATCGCGTTTCTTGGTAGCCCCAAGTCTGAATCCGCCGAGCATGCGAAAGAAAACGGCCTAGTGATGACAGTTCCCCTGTGTTTGTTGGCAATCGGTTCCGTGTTCGGAGGCTTTGTTTGGGCCTATCCCGAAGCCTTGAAGCCGATCATCGAAGTAGGAGAAAGCATCGCTCATGGTGAGCACCACACAACGGTAGCGATCTTCAGTATCGTCGCCTGGGCGATCGGCCTTGTGACAGCCTGGTTCCTATACCAAGGGGGCGCTGAAAAGGATCCTCTAGAATCGGGGGTGAAGCCCTTGTATCGGATTTTCAAAGAGAAATTCTATTTCGACCGGGCTTACGACTGGTATGTTGCCAAGGTGCAGCAGCCTGTGGCAATGACGCTTCACTTTATGGAACAAATCGCCCTCTCTGGGCTTATCATTCGCGGCATGGCGGGCGTGGCCGGTCTGATTGGAATTGGCTTGCGCTCACTGCACGTAGGAAACCTGCACCAATACTTGTATTGGTTTATTGGAGGCCTGGCGTTGTTCTGGGCTTTGGCCGTCGGCATTTTCTAACGTTTTGGATGACCTCCAGTTTATCTGTATGAACGATTTCGCTTCACTAGTACAATATTCCATCGCGGTTCCGCTTGTTTTGGCTTTCATAACTTTATGGGCAAAGAATTGGGGAAGACCTGCCGTACAGATCGTCGCGGTAACGGGATTCGCGATTCCTCTGATTCTGGCTCTGTTCGCCTGGATGCTCTATAATCCTGCGGAGCCAGGTGGATATGCCTTTGTTAGCGATTTGGATACCGGGTTAAGCCTTATTGGGATCAGTCTGCATCTAGGTTTAAACGGCGTCAGCCTACCTTTGTTTGTCATGGCGGCCACGGTAGGGTTGGCGGCAGGATTGTACGCGGCTCAATCGGAGGCGGATAATTTGCACCGATATCTTTTCTGTTTGCTCGTCATGCAGGCAGGATTGATGGGAGTGTTCGCCTCAATAGATATCTTCTTTTTCTATTTTTTCCACGAACTGGCGCTGATCCCGACATTCATCATGGTGGGAATCTGGGGAGGGCGGGATCGCAATTATGCGGCAATGAAGATGACGATCTACCTGACCCTGGGCGCGATGCTCTCGCTGGTCGGATTGATAGCCATCTATGCCAAGAGTGGGGCGGGATCTTTTGACCTGATCACACTCAAAGCGCATCTGGCCCAAGCCCCCTTGGCTGAGTCTGTTCAAAACTACGCTTTCGGGCTGCTTCTTTTCGGATTTGGAATTCTCGTATCCCTTTGGCCTTTGCATACCTGGGCTCCCCTAGGATACGGGGCCGCTCCCAGCTCGGCTGCCATGCTTCATGCGGGTGTGCTGAAAAAGTTCGGACTTTACGGCCTTATTCAAGTAGCCATTCCCTTGCTGCCAAATGGCGTCAGCCTCTGGGAAGGATGGATCGTCTGGCTCGCGCTGGGCAATGTGTTGATTGTCGGGTTTATCGCCATGGCACAGAAGGATTTGAAACAGCTTATAGGATACAGTTCGGTAATGCATATGGGCTATGCCTTTCTGGGAATCGCGGCAATGAGTGTTCTCGGAGTAGGCGGCGTAGTCATAATGATGGTAGCTCACGGTTTAACCGTAGCCCTTCTCTTCATGCTCTCCACGATGGTTCACCATCGGACGCAGACGTTCGAGATGGGTGAAATGGGAGGTCTGGCGAAGAAGGCTCCCGTTTTGGCGGTGTTTTTCGTGTTCGCTATGATGGCGAGTATCGGTTTGCCCGGGCCTGGACTGGCGAACTTTTGGGGAGAGCTTTCGATATTCATGGCTGTTTACGAGTTTAAGAACTGGCTGATATTCGCGATTGTCGCGGGCATCGTTATCTCCGCTGTATATGGATTGAGAGCGATTGCCGGGGTTTTCTTTGGAAAAGAGTCAGATGAATTCGTGGAGTCGCAAAAAGAGGTATCCGTTGTCGACATGAGCTGGAGCGAACGAGTGCCGGCTTTGATCCTGATCCTACTACTGTTTTTTGTCGGTTTCTTTCCCAAGACGATCACGGAGTCGCTCAACGATTCCCTTGAGTTGGAACCCGTATACGCCAAAGGCGATAGCGAGTAGACGTTCCTAGAAATGCCCACCGAACACTTACAACAAATAGCTGAAACGAATAGCTGGGGAGCTATAGGGCCTGAGCTGGCTCTGGGCATTCTTGCCTTGCTGCTGCTCGCTCTCGAAGTCTTGCTCCCCAAAGTTGCCCACGGAGTGATTCCCCGAATTGCAGTAATTGGGCAGCTAGCGATATTAGCCAGTTTGCTATGGGGAGGAATGGGCGATGTGGTATCAGGCCAAGCCTTTGGTGGCATGGTCCGTTTTGACGAAACGGGGCAAATTTTCCGTATCTTTTTTCTTGTTACGTCGGTTTTCGTTAGCTACCTGGGAATGGTTAGTCTCGACCGGAAGACGCTTCCCCAGATCGAATATTTCCACATCTTGCTGGTTGTAACAGCGGCCTTGATGCTGCTAGCCCAGGCGAACCACTTCGTAATGCTCTTCGTGGCTTTAGAAACCGCGACGGTGGGCTTCTACATCCTGGTGAGCTATTTCAGGGATACGGTGGTTTCTTTGGAGGCAGGTTTGAAGTACCTAATCATGGGGGCTCTCAGTTCGGCGATTCTGCTTTTCGGTATCGTTCTCCTATACGGAGCCGGGAGCAATCCGGCCCTAATGGGTAGCAGTGCGGATCCCATGAACTTCGGGAACCTTACCCGCTTCCTTTCTGCCAATCCAGCGGATACTTTAGGGCTGTTGGGGATGTTGTTGGTGCTTTCCGGTATTGCGTTCAAAATTGGGGCATTTCCGTTCCAGATTTGGGTACCCGATGTGTACCAGGGAGCCCCAATTCCGACGACCGCCCTTTTGGCGATTGGCTCGAAAGCGGCTGGATTCGCCATGCTGATGCGACTGGTCGACGTCTTCGCTCCGCTTGGCGATTGGATGTATCCGCTTCTCTCGGCCTTGGCTGTTTTGACAATTCTGTTTGGAAATCTGGCTGCTTTAACGCAGAGGAATCTCAAGCGACTCATGGGGTTATCCGGCGTATCCCATGCGGGATTTCTCATGCTTGGGGTCATCGCAAGCCGGACGGTCGAGTGGGCAGGTACGGCTGTGATGTTCTATTTGTTCGCTTACCTCCTGGCCTCGATCGCAGTTTTCGCGGTTGTGGCTCACATTGATCGGGCTAGCGATTCGGAATTGAGCTTGGACGATCTAGGAGATTTGGCCAAACGAAACGGTTTTCTTGGTTTGGCTCTGGCAGTTGGCGTCGGATCTTTGGCCGGTATTCCGCCTTTAGCCGGTTTTATCGGTAAGTTATTGATCTTCGTAGCCGCTTTTCAAGCGGAGCAATATGGCCTATTAGGTGTTGCTATTGTGGGAGTTGTAATCTCGATCTATTACTATTTTGGCATCATCAAGGCTGCCTTTTTCGAGGCGTGGCGATTTAGCGAAGATGGAGAAGAAACCGCGGAGTATGTACCTGGCAGTCGTCTCGGTTTCTGCGGAAAACTAGCGATCGTGGCAGTGGTTGCCGGAACGATCGTCATCGGTTTTTATCAGGCCCCGCTTAGCAGTATGCTAGCTGGTGGGTAGTCCTTTCTTGGATCCATTCTCGCCGCTAATACTTGTCGATGGAATTTCAGATTCCTTTTGCTTCCTCGTTGGTGTACACTGTAGGCAAATTTTTTAGGATGCGTTCTCTTGTGGCAGTTCTACTTTCCAGTGTTTTTGCCGCCTCTTGCTGGGGGTCGAATCTACGGGTTGACGCTTCTAAGAAAATTGAGCCGCAATCCCTGCGATTGAAGAAGCTGAACACTCAGAAGAATTCTTTTTTACAACAAAAGCGTTTTTCTACTAAGTTGCTAAAGCAGGCGGAATCTCCCCATCAAGGTAAGAAAATCTCGCCGTCAAATACAAAGGCTTCGAGTTCCATCAGTAAGCTGAGCCAGATGGATGCCCGTATTGGGCAGAAAGATGCCAGCCGCCAACCGCGACTTTTGGACCATGTAGTCAAATCGTCCGATGCCTTTGAAAAGGCCTACAACGCAGCGCTAACATTAGAACTTTCCAAGCGGGCTGCTGCTCGATTGGAGAAATCCAAAATCAAAAAGAATAAAGCTAGTCAGAGTGATATAAATCGTGATGCCAAGGTCCGTTCGCAGATCGAGGAGGGCTTCAAGGTTCAGCGAGTTGGCCAAGTAGCCAATTGATACAGCCGCCAGCGATGCCGGCTATCGCCCTTAGGCGGACGAATTTTAGCTAGGATTCGTTACGAACTTTGTCCTTGGCAGCCTCGCAGTCGTCTTCAATGCGCCGTTTTTCGCTAGAGATCTGCTTTCGAATCGCCTCTGCCTCCTGCATTTCGCCTTTCGAAACGGCATCGCCCAGTTTTTGTTTGAGGAAAATCTCCCGTTCGGCCGCCTTGGCCCGATACTTTTCGTCTATCTCAGACAAGGCCAACTTTTGCTCTTCTGTGAGGGTCTTCTCTTGAGGGTCTTCGCTATTGAGACGCTCCATGGCTAGTTCGTACGCGGACTTCATGCTGAGAATCGATGCCAAAGAATATCCGGAATTGCAATCATTCTAAACCAGACCGTCGGCGATGCAAAGGATAGTATAGGAAACGGGAAACAGCGTCAGCTAGCGGGCGCTGAAACCCCAAGCTCGATTGTATCCATAGCAGAGAAATACCAGTAGCGTCAAAGATAGTCCAAAGAGGAAAGAAACCGATGGATCGCTAAAACTGATATGAGTGTATCTGAATTGATCAATGGCTTTGAGGCAAGTTTGCATCGCCCATATGATCAAGTGGGCAGCGTTATTGAACAGAATCGAGATCGGAGACAGGAATAGCGACGCGAAAGCGAGAGAAAGGAATCCCGAGATTATGGCGAGTGAGGCCAGTGGCAGCATAATGACGTTGGTAAACACCCCGAAAATCGGGACGGTATTAAAATATACGATACTAAAGGCAGAAGACGCTATGAATGCCGCGAAACTAATGGCGAAACTGTTGATTAAGAAGCGCCGGGTCTTGTCCAAGGCATTGCGTGGCAGAGTCCACTGGTCCCTCGGGATCCCGCGGAAGGGGGCCCATTTTTTAGTGAGAGCGTTTCCCATAGGCACTCCATAAAGCAGTATGGCGGCTACCGTGATGTAGGAGAGTTGGAAACCGGCGAGAAACAGCTGCAAAGGATCGACAATCAGGCAAATGAGGGCGGAAAGAACGAGGGCGTTTAGAGACGCCGCTTGCCGCTTGCTAGAAAGACATAGGTAGCCGGCAACAGCATTGGCGCCCAAAGGGCAACGCGCCGTTTGGCGGTTGCGGCAGCCGCGAACGCGAAAATGATAGCGACAACGTAGACCCCGGGATGAATCTCCGCAGGGAAAAGGCGTCCGGCGATAATTCCTAAAGCAAAAGAGCCAGCAGCCAAATAAGGGGGATGCGAGTTGGAAATTCAGCGGACATTTCTGGGAAAATGGTTGATGAAGTTCGAGCCTCCAATGGGCAAAGGCTGCTGCATGCCCCCTCTGAGATATTTCAATGCCCCCTCGACCGCTTCGACAATTTCGAGGCCTTTGGCGAAGCCTGCCGCGATGGCTGAGCTAAGAGTACAACCACTTCCGTGAGTATCAATATCAAGAATACGTGTTTGCTCGTAAGTTTCTACGGTCTTTCCCGGCAGGGCTAACGTGTCGAAGAGCTCATTCCCGGGTAGATGCCCCCCTTTGATTAGGAAAGCGGCTTGGTAGGTCGAGGAAAGGTGAAAAGCCGCTTCTTCGATATCCGCTTTGCTCGTCAGTTTTCGCTCAATTAGAATCTCTGCTTCGTCTAAATTGGGAGTGACCAAGGTCGCCAGAGGTAGAAGTTGACTCTTGATAAGGGATATAGCCTCAGCTTTCAAAAGAGTCGCTCCACTGGAAGCGACCATAACGGGATCGACGACGATTCTGGGTTTTAATGACAGCGCATTTAGTTCCCGGCAGACCACACTTATGATCTCGCTACTGAAAAGCATACCGGTTTTAACGGCGACCGGTTTGTAAAAGGAGTCGATCTGTTTGATTTGGGCCGCTATGTCCTCCGGATGTACGGCATTAATAGCAGAAACGCCTTCAGGGTTCTGGGCGGTAATGCAAGTCAAGGCGGTGGTGCCATAGACTTCATTGGCAGCGAAGGTCAAAAGATCGGCTTGAATACCCGCGGCCCCGCCTGAATCAGAACCAGCTATAGACAGAGCGATGGGAAGCGATTCGAAAGAGGTATTCGATTCCATGAAAGCTTACAATGCGGCGATGTTTGCAGCGGATCAATGCTTCGTTTTCATAGAAGGAATCAGAAATGAACCGCAGGAAGAGTTCTTTTCGGCCGAAGAGGAGCTCGATATGATGAGGGTCGGCTCGTCGCTGGGAAAAACGATCCCATCTGTCGATCAGTCCTAGGCAGCAAGAATGCGACCCCGGAATCTCGGCGAGGTCGTGGGTCAAAGCCATATCCTTGCTGAAGGAAATTTGCTACCCAAGCTGGTTAAGTCTAATTCGTTCGGCAGCTTGCTCTTCTATGGCCCACCTGGATGCGGGAAAACCAGCCTTGCGGAGGCCATAGCGAACGAAACCGACAGCCAGTTTGTCCGGGTCAATGCAGTTATGTCCAATGTGGGCGAGTTGAGACAGATACAAAGTGCGGCTAGGCGTAAGGAGAGGAAGGATACGGTCTTGTTCATCGACGAGATTCACCGTTTTAACAAATCTCAGCAGGATTTGCTGTTTCCCGATGTTGAAGCGGGGAATGTTCGCTTGATCGGGGCGACTACCCACAATCCCGGATTTTACGTCAACGCTCCTCTTCTTAGCCGCAGCCACTTGTTCCGCCTCGAACCTCATGCGGTGGACAATATAGCTAAGGCCCTCGAGCTGGCTCTCGAGGATTCCGAGAGAGGCTTGGGTGATCGGGGTCACTCGGCTGCTAAGGAGCCTTGCTAGGACTGGCTAAATTGAGCGATGGAGATCTGCACCGATCTTTCAATGCTCTTGAAGTTGTGGCCTTGGGGTTGAATGTTGGGAAATTCATTGAAGAGCGGGATATCGCGATATTCGCAAGCGAGTGGCAAATCAGGTACGACGCTAATGAGGACGACCATTATGATGCTATTTCTGCGTTCATAAAAAGCATGCGCGGGAGTGATCCCGATGCGGCGCTCTATTGGCTAGCCAAGATGCTTGCCGGAGGCGAGGATCCGCGATTTATTGGCCGAAGGCTTGTTATCTTCGCATCTGAGGATGTCGGCCTTGCCGATGTCAACGCCTTGCCCCTAGCAACTGCCACCCATCAAGCTTGCGAGTTCGTAGGGCTCCCAGAATGCGAAATTAATTTGGCCCATTGTGTCGTTTATCTAGCGACTGTGCGCAAGAGCAATGCCTCGTATACTGCTCTAGGCGAAGCTAAACGCTGTTTCGCGGATGTACCGGTCCAAGAAGTGCCCAAGTGGCTGAAAGATAGCGGGGGATCTTTACAGCCATGGCCATCCCTAGAATATATCGGGCCAAGAATTTATGCTTGAGCCGAAGACATTCTATTCCCCCAAAAGGGTTGGATCGGAAACGGAAATCGCCGAGCGACTTGAACGGTGGAAAGCATTGAAAATTTCGATACAGACAGGAAAGCGGTCTTAGAATTATGATAGTTGATCACATAGATAATTGGCGAAAATACCCGCTTGGGGCTGCTTGGCAGGAAGCGTTCTCATTCCTGACTGCCTTGGACTTATCCGCCCCGGAAGAGGAGACCAAGATAGATGGCGATCGTCCGTATGCTAGAGTGATGAGCTACGCAACGAGGGACGAAACCAGCTCTGATGCCGTGCTATAAGCCCACCGGAGGTACGTAGACATACAGATGGCAGTGATTGGCGGCGAGCGTATCGCTTTGTATCCTACGTCTTCGTTGAATGCAAAAACTGCCTACGATCATGAGAAGGACGTTCCGTTTTTCGATTACGAAAGGCCAGCAAACGTTCAAGTCAGCGTATTTCCGGGAACCTTTGTTTGCCTGTTCCCACAGGATGCCCATATGCCGCAGTTAAAAACCGATGGTAGAGGTGGGTATGTCAAAAAAGTCGTGGTTAAGATAGACCTGGATTTGTTTACCCTTTAATCAAGCTTTCGAGTCAGGAATTGGGGAAACGATTCTTCACCAATATTGGGTCCGTGAACGCTCGCGTTGCGCCTAGCGACTAGTTTTCCCCAAAACCTGAGAATCGGAAAAGGCGTAGGATTGAACGCTCGTCATGTTTCGAGGAAGCGACAAGCTCATAGGACTGGGGCATATTTGCGAGACGACGGGTATTGGTTCCCACTTTGGCCAGTATGAAAGTCGGTCTGTAGATGTCGAAATCAAGACCCTCCAAGGCGTTGTCCTCGTAACCTTGAAGATTGAGTACCAGAAGTTCGAAATCCATATCAAAGCCAGCTCGTTCGAGGATATTATGAGCGATGTCAGTGGTGATATAAGAGACGCGTTTCCGCTTTTTCTGTCCGAATGGCGGTTCCACCGGTTTTCCGGAAAGGCGTTTTCGGGATTCCTTGCGAATCGTTCGCTTGATGGAAGCAGATGGCGGTTTCCCATGAATTTCAATAAACGAGTCCTGGAGCCAGTGGTCGACGACGGCGACATTAAGGACGCGACTGCCCTTTCGCGTTTTGCGGCATTTGTGGAATAGATGAGGCCAAGGCTCGATTAGAAGCCCTTTCCATCCCAAGACCTTCTCCAAATACAGTGTAAAGCTATCTTTTCCTCCATCCTTCGCTCCGAATTCGACAAATATCCCATTGGGGCGGTCAAAGAAAGGTAGTATTTGAGCTTTGTGAGAGGGCGAGCTCAGCGCGCCAAAGGAAAATAGGCTGCGTAGTACCCCGAGAGCGGGCGATTTTGACTGAGTTATAGGCTGGTCCACTGAGTGATTCGTACACTAGGTGAAACGGCATCCCAACTCGGCAGTTTAGGGATATCTGCCAGGGCCCGTGAATTGTCCGGTTTAGAAGGAGTGAGCGGCTAACGGATTCGGGAAGAAGGTAAATTAATTATGAACTGAGTTACCTAGTAGATACCACTATGTCATGAAGGTGCCCCAGCCCTATAGACCGAGGACTCCCGTTCTCGTATACTCGCGGCGTCTCAATCGAGAAAAGCGATGAAAGTGAATTTTGTAAAAGTAGCGGCAATGATTGGCCTGGCGAGCAGCCTGAGTGTCTCGAGCTGGGGAATCATTACCAATGGAACCGTAAACATGAACGAAACGGGTCAACTCGATGGGATTGCCTTCAACGTAGACTTCGGTTCGGCCGAAGTGTCCAATCTCAGTTCGGGCGGACTTCGTTTTAATCGGCTTCAGACGGGTATGGGTGGAACGCAGATAACCACTGAAAACTTGGCGATCACGGGCCAGAGCGAGTTGAGCTTCGATTGGAGCGTCGACGATAATTCTTGGTACAGGGACCGGGCGTTTTATCAGATCGACGATTTGGACTTGGAAGCCATTATGCTCCATGATGGAACAGGGAAGGGCTCGGCAAACGGTTCGGTTATTCGGCTGTTGGAGCCTGGTAATTATCAGTTGATCGTAAGCACCTATTACAATTTCGATGAAGGCGATTTCGATATAGGCACCTACGATTTCACGCTCAGCAACCTGCGCGTTACTGGCGTACCTGATTCATCGCTAGGAATTTTGGGAATTGCCTCGATTCTCGGCATAATTGGTGTCCACCGCCGTTTTCGCACAAAGAAGAGTTAATTCTCGAATTTGAACTTTCATTAATCGCAGTTAATTTTTTCCAAGCAACAGTGCGGTTCGCGGCCTTAGGTCACGGGCCGTTCTGCTTTTTGGAGTACGCTTGCTTCGGTAGCGCGACTAGTCACCATTCTCAATCGATGAAAACTCCGCTTGTTATGACCGTTATCGGGCCTGACCGCCCGGGCTTAGTTGATTCCCTTGCTTCATTGGTAGAGGAGCATGATGGAAACTGGCTGGAAAGCCGCATGTGCCAATTAGGCGGGCAATTCGCGGGCCTACTGCAAGTCGAGATTCCGGAAACTAAGCGTGAGGCGCTGCAGGCTTCGCTAATGGATTTGGGATCCGGAACGTTGGAAATCGTTATTCACGAAAGCGGTTTGGATTCAGATGATAAGTGCGCGGAAGTGGCGATAGTGGAGATTATGGGCCAGGATCGCCCGGGAATCGTTCGTCATATTTCCCATGCCTTCGCTAGCAAGGAGGTCAACGTGGAAGAGCTATCAACCACCCGCTACAGCGCCCCCATGTCGGGAGAGACGCTTTTCGAGGCAAAGGCCAGAGTTTGCCTGCCGGAGTCGTGCGATCCGGATACGCTGCGAGAGGAGCTGGAGTCAATCGCGGCCGACCTTCAGGTCGATTTTAGCTACGAGGCTGTGCCCACTTGAAAGCCGGGTTTTTCTGCATCAAGCTCCTATGACACAGGAAAGGCTTTGCAAGCAGTGTAATCGCCTCCATAGTCTTCTCTAGTTCTTAACAACGCATCAGGAGTGGCAGCCATAAGAATGGCGGCCTGCCAACCGAGTTCTTTAGGATCTACGGTGGATTCGGCCTTCGGGCCGGATGAGCATCCAAGGAGGCCATTTGGCATTCTCCGGATGAAAAAACCTATTATTTCGGACTGGCCTCTGTAGGGTCGGTAATCGGAGGCAAGCTCCCGGCGCGTCGTTTGTAGCAAAAACCTAAAGATCGACACGCAACAATGGACAATATACATGTATTGCCTCTGCGGATATCTTCCGGCAACCCCAACCATCATTTGTGGAACAATAATGGCGTTTGGTGGCTTCACTACACCGTCTATCCAACGCCGCATACGGTGGAGCGTATCCGAAAGAGCCTCGGAACTCGCGCGCTTCAGAAGGCCCGTCAACGTCGGGACCGATACTTCCATAATTTGCGAAAACTGACGGAACGAGCGTACGCCTAGAGCTAGAGATTAGAAGCTTCCGCCGAGCGTTTAGTTAGGCCCGTTGCCGACTTGCATCTCTGCCACAAAGAAGAGACCGAAGAGGAGGAGCGAATCGTTTGGGAGGAGACTTGAATAGTGTTGAGACGAAAGTTCGACCGAAGCTACGGTCGCCGCAAGACGAGTTTCGAACGCATATTCATCGATTCCCTGCCAAGTGATCTAGACTCTTTGACGATCGAATTCAAGAATGAGCCTCCTGCTTCGAGCTAGACTTGACTATTAAGTTAGCGGGAGCCGGCGACGATTGCCTTATTGCTGGGGAAGAGGGTTCATTTCCAGATTTTGGCGAGCGGCTTTATTTAAGTCATTAATGGCTATTGATTTTGGGAAGCTCATCGCTAGAGTTTCCAAATATGCGCGTATTCATTCCCTGTGAATCGTTAGCCACGGAAACTAGAGTGGCACTTATACCAGAGTCGGTCCAAAAGCTTGCTAAGATGGGAGTGTCGGTCGGCGTCGAACGCGGAGCCGGACTGAATAGCAACTTTATGGATGCCGAATACGAAACGGCTGGAGCCGATATTTCGGATGATCGGATCGGGGAATTGGGCAATGCCGATCTAGTCGCTCGAGTCCGCAAACCGCCGCGAGAGGAGATTTCCGCCTTAAAGCGTGGCGCATTCCACGTTAGCTTTTTGGATCCCTTTAATGAAACGGAGCTGATCGATTCGATGGCTGCTGCCGGTGTGACTACGGTGAGCATGGAAATGATTCCCCGAACGACGCTTGCCCAGAAAATGGATGCCCTGAGTTCTCAAGCGAATTTGGCTGGCTATTTCGCGGTTATCAAAGGGGCAGACCGATTGAATCGAATTCTGCCTATGATGATGACCCCAGCTGGGACGATATCGCCGTCGCGGGTATTCGTTATAGGGGTGGGTGTTGCTGGGTTACAGGCTATCGCTACGGCGAAGCGATTGGGGGCGAGAGTAGAAGCATTCGATACGCGACCAGTGGTCGAAGAGCAGGTCAAGTCGCTGGGAGCCAAGTTCGTCAAGATTGAATTGGGCGATACTGGGCAAACGGATCAAGGCTATGCCAAGGAGCTGACTCCCGAACAAATCAGGAAACAGCAGGAAGGTATGGCGAAAATTTGCGCCCAGTCCGACATCGTGATTACGACGGCTAAACTATTTGGTCGGCCAGCCCCGAAAATTGTTACCCAAGAAATGGTACAGGGAATGAGATTCGGATCGGTTATTGTGGATTTGGCTGTGGAATCTGGAGGCAATGTTGTCGGGTCGAAATTGAACGAGGAAGTTCAGATCGAGAACGGTCCTAAGATCGTCGGTATTGGCGCTTTTGAGGATCGAGTTGCCGTGCATGCCAGCCAAATGTTCTCTGCCAATATCTTCAATTTCATTGAGCATTTTTGGAACGAAGAACAAGAGACGATCAATTGCGACTTGGATGACGAGATTCTTGGCGGATGCGTCATCACTCATGGAGGAGCGATCGTACACGAGAGATTTAAGAAGAGCTGAGCCTTGTTTAGCTCTGAATAATTGGTGCAGCAGCCTCTAATAGATAATTTATGGATTTAGTACTCTTATTTTTCATTTTCGTGCTCGCCGCCTTTTTGGGCTTGGAGCTCATTTCCAAAGTGCCGTCGCAGTTGCACACGCCATTAATGTCGGGCTCGAACGCGATATCGGGTATCACTATTGTTGGGGCGATCGTGGCGACCGGGGCTAATGGAGATGGAACCGCGGGAATGATTCTTGGCCTTCTGGCCCTGATCTTCGCTACGACAAATGTAGTAGGCGGTTATCTGGTGACGGATCGGATGCTC
>Ga0208624_1000458_pt1 | contig 21258 bp, 18 predicted proteins | sample Knorr_S23_td_DCM_FD_185607 | JGI IMG/M metagenome (GOLD analysis project Ga0208624, IMG submission 185607) | Marine microbial communities from Southern Atlantic Ocean transect - Knorr_S23_td_DCM_ad_71m_LV_A (SPAdes) (version 2) | ecosystem: Environmental > Aquatic > Marine > Oceanic | place...
TTAACTTTTCTTAATACTTTTGCCGCGCCATGGTGAGGGTGAACTACAAATTGATTGGGTTTGTATTTATCTTTTGGAGTTTTTTTAGTTTTAGTTGCCATAAATAACAACATTACTATAGATTGAAATCTAACTAATTGCCATTTAGATAGGAAAAACCAACATTTTTTAACAATGTATCAAAATAATCACGTAATTGCTGCGCTCTTCCACGTCCAATTCCCTCAACGCTGTAAAGATTTTCTGGAGAGGAGACAAGCAATTTAGGAAGAGTTCTAAATTTTTGAACTAAAGAATCATGTAAATTTTCAGGTAGGTTTGGTAGTCTGGCAAGAACCCTGTAGCCTTTAGAAACTGATAAGTCGTCTAGTGGAAGTTTACTTAATACTGAACCAAGAAAGTCTATATTATTTAATTCCTCGTAGGTGAGTTCCGAAATTGCTTCCACTGCTTTTGTGATATTTCTATATTTTTTTGATGGCAAATGATCTTTTAAAACTAGGTTAAAAGTTTTTTTGACCCCAGACTCAAAAGAATCTATCTGAATCAAGATCAACCCAGCTTCACCACCTAGTTTTAAGGCTTCAGTTCTGACTTGTTTAGCTAATCGAGTTAGAAGCTCCCCTCTCTGAATTACTTCTAATACTTCCTGATTAGTTAGAGAGTTTTCAATTTCTAGTTCTCCAAGTTCTGCAACAGCATCATCGAATCTTCTTCTCATTCTGTCAACTGACTGCAACGATTCATTAACTCGACCCAATGTAACTGATGGTTCTTCTAATTCAGTTGTGCCTGCGTTTGTAAAAACTTTTACTAAAGATGACTCTTCAGAAACGGTCAAAACGGTTAAATTAGTTTCTTCAGCTGTTCTTTCAGCTGTTCTATGCCTGGTACCAGTCTGAGAAGTTAATAGTGTGTCAGAGGGATTTAAATGAACATTAGCTTTCAATATTTTTGTTACATCATCGCTCACAATAATTGCTCCGTCCATCTTCGACAATTCACTGAGCATTTCTGGAGAATACATACAATCAATTAAATTAATTCCACCTGAAGAAATTTTATCTAATTTAGTCGAAGTACCTATGACAATTAATGCTCCAGAATTCTTATCTGCAATTAAATCAACACCAACTCTTAATGGTTGGCCAGGCAGTAGTTGACTAAGTTCATTGCCATTTTTCATATTTCCTCTTTTATATATGAGTGATTTTTTTATTTGAATGTTACTGTATTATTTTATTATTAGTAATTAACTTATAATTTATGGAAAAAATTGAATGTAAAAGTTGTTCTGCTGTTGTAGACAAATCTATTGAGTTTTGCTCAAGTTGTGGAGACTGGCTTGGATTAAGTCTTAAAGACTTAGAAAAAGAAAATTCTGAGCATGAAGAAAAGATTCAGAGAACAACAAAAGTTCCTGAAAAGCTGTTAAATAAACCTTTATCTACTTATGGAGCTACTCCACTACCTTCTAGAAAAGAGGTTCCCGGAATAAGGGCTGTATTTTTCCTTACTTTCTTAATCCCGGTTATTGCATTAGCAAGTTATTTCTACAATTTAAATATCTCAGAAGAAGTAATAGAACAGGTGGAGATTGTTCAACAATCAACAACGACAGCCCCGACAACTACAATTCAAACTATTTTGCAAAAACAGTACCCAATCGAATGCTCGTCTTCCAGTTCATACAACGATGGTGATGGATGGTCTTGTCAAAATTTATACGATGGAGAGCCCTCTTCTTGGCAGGATAATAGTTTACAATGTCAAGATGGCTGGGTTGAATTTAGTTTTTCAAAAGAACTTTATATAGAGTTTCTAGTTTTTCAAAACGTAGAAGATTCAAAATCATTTTCAAGAAATTTTAAAGCTAGAGATATTCTAATAACTACAAATGACAGCGAATTTCTATTAAATAAGGAGCTCGAAAATGATAATACATCACAATGGGTAGATATCAATACAACAACGTCTTATTTAAAGATAGATATACTCAGCTCATACCCTGGTATAGAGGTCAGTGGTAGTAATCCTTTTGATGAATGTGCCATTCAAGAAATTACTTTTTATGGAAGGGGCTAGCCACCCTCACCTTTTTTATACGGTTGACCCACTGATTTTGGCATTCTGAGCCTTTGACTTGCAAAACTTAACACAACAAGTGTGGTTATATGAGGAGTAAAGTATACAAACTCATTTGGAACAGATGTTGAATTCAAGAACCATATGCCAAATCCAAATGCCATTAATAAAGATATTGCACCATTTCTGGACTTTTTATTAAATAAGAGATAGATAGATAAAGCAAGCAAGACAATGCTTATGAGTAAGAGTAGCCCGTGAACAGACTCTTCTGATCTCAACTGTAAAGCATCGGCATATCCAAATAATCCTGAGCCCATCAGAACACCTGTTGGCCTCCAGTTCCCAAATATAACTGAAGCTAAAGCAATAAATCCCCTACCCCCAGTCTGATTTTCTCTGTAAATTCCGGAACTTTCGATGACTAAATAAGCGCCAGCCAATCCAGAAAAAGCACCAGATAAAGTTACTCCAATATACTTCATCAAATATACATTAATTCCTAAAGACTCACTGCCTACAGGAAACTCTCCAACACTCCTTAGTTGAAGGCCAAATGGAGTAGACCACAAGACCCACATACATATTGGAACTAATGATAAAGCTATAAATGAAAGATAGGATATATCTCTAGTTAATCCACCTAGAAGTCCAGAAATATCTGATATGAAAAATAAATTCAAATCTTCGAGATTTTGTAGCAAATCAATAGTTTCATTGCCCAGAAAAGTCCCGCCTGAAAGAAATGGTAGTGAGAAAGATGATATCTCGCCAGAAATCCTGGGAGACTGTGTTGCACCTCCTTGAGATTCGTTTGCATATGCGACGACTGAAAAAAACCTTGCAGTGCCAGCAGCCAAAATATTTATTGCAACCCCTGAAACAATATGGTCAACTTGAAAAGATACCGTTGCTATTGCATGTATTAGACCAAAGATTAATCCTCCAAAAATACCCGCAGCTACACCCCACCATGGACCATACAACCAAGCTGCCCAAGCACCAAACCAAGTTCCCATAATCATCATGCCCTCAAGTCCAATATTGACGACACCAGATCTCTCAGAAAATATTCCTCCAAGACCAGCCAAAAGAATGGGAATGGCAAGCCTCATTGTTGCAGCGAAAGTACCGCTGGTTGTTAGTTGTGAATATGTCTCTATTTGAGCAATGACTAATAGCCAAAATAATATAAAAATAAAAAAAGTCTTTTCTTTGTTATCTTTAATAAAATTTAAAAAGTTACTCATCTTTATCTACCATTCTTGATGCTAGTTTTACTTCTTGAGTTAATATATATCTTCTAACAACCTCATAAGACACAACCACTACCAAAATTACTATCCCTTGCATTATTCTCTCTATTTCTTTTGGTATGTTATTTAAATCAAGTATTTGAGAAGATCTTTCTAAAAAAGATATTAATAAAGCACCTAACGCCATACCCACAGGATGGTTCCTTCCTAGCAATGCGACTGTAATTCCAGCAAAACCTAGACCTGTTGGGAAATCTATCGTATAACGGTGAAAGTAACCAACTAAATTGCTCATTCCAACTAATCCAGCAATACCACCAGATATTAGCATTGCCAAAACAATTAATTTATTAGGATCAGCACCACTAAATTTTGCTGCAACCGGATTAAGACCTGTAGCCCTTAAATCAAAGCCAAGAGATGTTTTCCAAACTAACCAGTAGTAAAATATTCCCACAAAAACTGCACCCACTATAAAACTATTTAAATTTGGAAGGTCTTCAATTCCCAAAATGTTATTTAATGGAGGTAGTTGACCAGACTCTAATAAATAGTTTGTTTGAGGTACTTTTAAAGAATTGTTTTCGTCTTTTTCAAAAAAAACATTTGCAAGGAGATAAGCTACTATACCAGCCCCAATGTAGTTAAGCATAATTGTTGAAATAACTTCATGGACTCCCTTTTTAACTTTCAAGTATCCAGATATACCTGCCCAAATTCCAGAGACTACTGCAGCAACAATAAAAATAGTTAAGACATGTAAAGGTCTTGGAAGTATTAATACAGCACCAACCTGTGCAGCAATTAATGCGCCAAGGATATATTGACCTTCCACACCTATATTAAACATACCCATTTTAAAACCTACTGCAACAGCAACTGCTGAAATATAAAGTGGAATAGATCTGTTAAGTATCGAAACGATCGACTTACCAGTTGTTCCGTAATCAAACATTAAAGTAAAAGTTTCAACAGGATCTCTATCGATCATAATTAATATAAAAGTAGTTAGACCGAATGAAATAGCTAAAGCTATAACGGGTGTAAAAAAACTTAATATTTTAAGATAGATCTTCATATGCCTAGTCCAGTCATATATGACCCTAGCTGTTCCGGCGTAGCTTCTGTAGGTTCTAGTTGTTTGACAAGTTTTCCTTCGTAAATAACGTACAATTTATCAGAAAGTCCAAGAAGTTCATCTAAATCTGCTGAAATAAGCAAAACACCAAGGCCCATATCTCTTGCTTCTTTGAGTTTATCCCAAATTAATGCCTGGGCACCAATATCTACACCTCTAGTTGGCTGAGAAGCTAGAAGAAATGTGGGTTTGCCATCAATTTCTCTTCCAACGACAAATTTTTGTTGATTGCCGCCGGACAAAGCAAGAGCTAAAGTTTGAACATTAGGTGTTTTAACTTCATAGTTATCAACAACATCCTTGGAATTTTTTGAAGCATTTTTAAACAAAACGTTTTTAAATTTTGAACTGTATGTATTACTGCTTTGTTTTCCTAAAATTATATTTTCGACAAGATTCGACTCTACTACAAGACCTTGCGACTGTCTGTCTTCTGGTATAAAACTAATACCTGTAAGCCTTCTTTCTCTTGTTGATAATTTTGTAATTTCTATATCTTCTAAGAATATTTGTCCTGATTCAACTGGGTATAGGCCTAAAATTGCTTCACTTAATTCTCTCTGGCCATTACCTTCAACACCTGCTATTCCACATATTTCACCCTTTTTAATTTCTAAGTTGATATCTTCAAAAGGTATTTTCCCTAAGCTAGGTTCTCCCCTTAAATCTTTAAGCTGTAGACAATTTTCACTCGAAATCAAAGTTTCTCTACTTGGAGGAGTTGGTAAATCTTTTCCAATCATCATTTCAGCGAGTATTTTTTTTGAAGCAGTCTCCTTACTTACTGTCCCTACGTGTTGACCACCCCTCATGACAGATATCCTATCTGCTATTTCCATGACCTCATCCAATTTGTGAGAAATGAAAAGTATGGTTACTCCCTGGCTGACTAAATTCTTCAAGTTTTCAAACAATTCTTCAACCTCCTGAGGAACAAGTACAGCTGTTGGTTCATCTAGGATTAAAATATTAGCCCCTCTGTATAAAACTTTCAAAATTTCAACTCTTTGTTTTTCACCAACCCCCAAATCATCGATTGTCAAATTTACATCAATTGGTAAACTATATTTTTTTGATAAATCTGTAATATCTGGAATATATTTTGATTTTTTAATTTTTGATAAATTTGAACTATCAATGCCCAAAACTATATTTTCCCAAACAGTAAGGTTGTCAGCAAGCATAAAGTGTTGATGGACCATTCCTATGCCAGCTGAAATTGCATCTTTAGGGGATTGAAATTTTGCTATGTCTCCATTAATTTTTAAAATTCCATTGTCTGGTTTCTGCATGCCATATAAAATCTTCATCAAAGTAGATTTTCCAGCACCATTCTCACCAACTATTGCATGAATAGTTCCACTTGTAATGTCAAAAGAAACAGAGTCATTAGCTAATACTCCTGGAAAAGACTTTGAAATATTTTCGATATTTATTGCAGTATTCATATTTAAAAAATTTTGGGGCCATATCTTATGGCCCCAAAACTATATTAACAAATAATTTTATGGTGTGTCTGGAACGACTATTTCACCACTTACAATTCTTGCTTTGTAATCTTCAAGCTGATCAACAATGTCATCAACATATCCACCTGAGGTAGAATATCCAACACCATCAACGCTTAAATCAAACACTGATACACCACCGGCAAATGTGCCATCAACTATTGCCTTGATTGTAAGATAAACTGCGTTATCTACTCTCTTAAGCATAGATGTTAAGATGTATGGCTTTAGCTCATCGCTAACTGTTTGGTACTGATCTGCGTCAACACCAATAGCCCAAACTTTAGAACCTGTGGACTCTGAAACTTCTTTTGCAGCTTCAAAAAGTCCAGCACCAGTTCCGCCAGCAGCATGATAAATAATATCCGCTCCTGCTTCATATTGTGCTAAAGCAATTTCTTTACCCTTATCAGGTAAGTTAAACCCTGAAAAGTCAGGTGGTACTGTTGCGTATTTAACATCTACAGTACATTCTGGACAAGCTGCTGCAACACCTGCAACGAAACCTGCTTCGAATTTTTGAATAAGTGCGAACTCAACACCACCAATAAAACCAACTTGTTTTGTTGTGGTTTTAAGTCCTGCTGCAACACCAACTAAGAAGGAACCTTCATGTTCTGTGAACACCATTCCTGCAACATTACCTGGTTCTACAACTGAGTCAACAATACCGAAGTTTACACCTTCGTTAGCAGTAGCAACTTCTGTTATTGAATCAGCAAACAAAAATCCAACACCAATTATTAGATCTTTACCTTGTTCCGCTAATAAACCGAGAAGCTCTGCTCTGTTTTCTCCACCTTCGCTTGGTTCTAAATCAACACCATCAACACCTAACTCATTGATAGCTCTTTCCAAGCCAGCATATGCCATGTCATTAAATGAAAGGTCTCCTCGACCACCAATGTCATACACCATACCAATACTTGCGGTTGGACCAGCTGTTGTTGTTGGCGCAGCGGTTGTAGCTGGAGATTCTAACTCTTCAGCTGGCTCCTCTGCAACCTCAACTACTTCTTCTGCTGTATCAGACCCACCACAAGCGACCATTACGAGACCGAGTACCAAAAAAAGTATCAGCCATTTTGACTTCATTCGAGTCACGTCTTACTCCTTGTTCAACTAGTTGAAGGTATACAAAATACCTATACGTGATACATAGTAGACAATAATTGATTAAGAAGATGCCTTCTTGTAGAACTTTTTTAGTTCAATTTGACAAGCAATTATGATTCTGAATCTACAAAATCTACTGGAGGTTCATCTGGAGCTTCAACCGGTTCAAACTCAAGCCTATTATTTTCGCTATTAAGAGAAACGATAATTGTAGAACCTGCTTTATATTTACCCATTAAAAGTTCCTCAGATAAAGGATCTTCTAACAAGCGTTGGATAGACCTTCTTAATGGTCTAGCACCAAATTCCTTATCGTAACCTTCTGTAGCTAAATATGTTTTTGCTTCTTCAGAAAGAACAATCTCTAGGTCAGAATTTTTCAATTGGTCATGAACTCTGTCAAGCATCAAGTCAACGATTTCTTTTACCTCGTCTAAAGTAAGTTCATGGAACACAATTGTTTCGTCAATTCTATTCAAAAACTCCGGCTTAAAGTACCTTTTTAATTCTTCGCCAACTTTAGATTTCATTTTTTCATAATTATCAATCTCCGAAAGGCTACTAAAGCCAACATTCTTTGCTATATCTTTAGTTCCAAGATTAGAAGTCATGATTATTATTGTATTTTTGAAATCAACCGTTCTTCCTTGGGCATCTGTAAGTCTTCCATCTTCAAGAATTTGCAGAAGGGTGTTAAATACATCCGGATGCGCTTTTTCAACTTCATCAAGAAGAACAATACTAAAAGGTTTTCTTCTTACTGCTTCTGTTAGTTGTCCGCCTTCATCATAACCAACATAACCTGGAGGAGAACCAATTAGTCTACTGACAGTATGTTTTTCCATATATTCTGACATATCGATTTGAATTAATGATTCTTCATCTCCAAATAAAAACTCTGCTAAAGCTTTTGCAGTCTCTGTTTTACCAACACCAGAAGGCCCTAGAAATATAAATGAACCAGACGGTCGTTTTGGGTCTTTTAATCCTGATCTTGTTCTTCTAATTGCTTTAGAAACTGCTGAAATAGCTTCGTCTTGACCAATAATTCTCTTGTGAAGTTCGTTTTCCATTTCAAGCAATCTAGCTGTTTCTTCTTGTGTTAGCCTGTGAACTGGAATGCCGGTCCATTGAGCTAAAACTTCAGCAATTTCTTCTTCATCAATAACCATCTCAATTTCTGAAACTTCACTCGGGTTACTACCAGAAACTTCATCTAGTAGCAGTTTTTCTTGATCTCGAATTTGTGCTGCTTTTTCATACAATTGTGATTGGACAGCGTCAATTTTTTGCTCTCTTAGGTTTTTAAGCTTATCTGCCATTTCTTGCTTTTCCGGTTCTAAAGGCTTTTTATAAACTCTCATTCGACTACCTGCTTCGTCAATTAAATCTATAGCCTTATCAGGTAAGAATCTATCTGATATGTATCTATCAGCCATATTTACTGCTGAAGCTATAGCTTGGTCAGTAAACCTCACACCGTGATGAACTTCATATCTATCTTTAAGCCCGTCAAGAATTTCAATAGCATCAGATAATTTAGGTTCATCTACTTGAACAGATTGAAATCTTCTCTCTAAAGCAGCATCCTTTTCAAAATGTTTTCTGAATTCTTCAAGTGTTGTAGCACCGATTGTTTGTAGCTCTCCTCTGGCTAACATAGGTTTCAAGATTGATGCTGCATCAATCGCACCTTCCGCAGCTCCAGCACCAACAAGAGTGTGGATTTCGTCAATAAACAGAACTATGTCACCTCTTGTTTTTATTTCTTTTAAAACTTTTTTGAGTCTTTCCTCAAAATCACCTCTGTATCTTGAGCCAGCTACTAGAGCTGATAGATCTAGTGTATATATTTGTTTTCCTTCCAGAGTTACAGGCACATCTCCTGAAATAATTTTTTGAGCTAAACCTTCAACTATTGCTGTTTTTCCTACGCCAGGCTCACCAATCAAAACAGGGTTGTTTTTTGTCCTACGTGAAAGAATTTGCATTACTCTCTCAATTTCCGTAGTACGACCAATAACAGGATCTAGTTTTCCTTCTTTTGCCATTCTCGTCAAATTTCTACCAAATTGATCTAAGATTGCAGAGCCAGTGCTTGATCCAGGCCTTTCTCTTCCACCAGTTGATGCGGATTGTTGTTTTTTACTTTCACCTGATGAAGAAATTAATTTGATTACAGTTTGTCTTACCTGTGAAAGTTCAGCTCCAAGCTTTTTAAGTACCTGTGCAGCAACACCTTCTCCTTCTCTTATGAGGCCCAGAAGAATGTGTTCAGTGCCAATATAGTTATGACCCAATTGTAGGGCTTCTCGCAATGAGAGTTCTAAAACTTTTTTCGCACGAGGTGTAAATGGAATATGTCCACTTGGAGATTGCTGACCTTCACCAATTATTTCGACAACTTCTGTCCTAACGCTATCTATATTTATATTAAGTTCGTCAAGCGCTTTTGCGGCATGGCCTTCACCTTCTTGAATTAGGCCAAGGAGAATGTGCTCAGTTCCAATATAATTGTGATTAAGCCTTCTTGCTTCTTCTTGGGCAAGAACAACTACTCTTCTGGCTCGATCCGTAAATCTTTCAAACATGTATTTATATTAATAACTATTCGTTTTTACACTTAAATGAAAATTACAAGTATTTATACATTTCACGTATTCTTTAACTATGGAAAGCAAGGAAATACAAAAAATTATTCCATTTGAAGATTTATGGGAAAATTTAGAGAAATTAGAACAAAGATTAATCAATGTTTCTAGCTCGGATAATGAATATCTCTCTTCGATATCACAATATTTAATCAAAGCTGGAGGAAAAAGATTTAGGCCGATTATTTCATTGCTTGCCGGTAAATTTGGAGATGATAAAAAACATATACACAAAATCATAGATGCGGGTGTTGCAGTTGAATTAATACATATTGGAAGTCTTTATCATGATGACGTAATGGACAATGCTACAACAAGAAGGGGTGTAGAAAGTTCAAATTCAAAGTGGAATTCTAATTTGTCTATATTGGCTGGAGACTATCTTTTAGCAAGATCATCTGAATTAGCTGCAGAAAATCTGGGTCTAGAATCTGTAAAATTACTAGCATCAACTTATGCGGAACTAGTTGAGGGTCAAACCAGAGAACTTAATCTTTCTTTCAACTTAGATCATGGTGTTGAAGATTACTTAAAAGTAATCGAAGGTAAAACAGCTAGTTTAATAAGAACAAGTGCGAGACTTGGTGCAGTTGCTGGTAATGCAGATGTTGAAATTGTTGATGCTTTGAGTCAATGGGGATGGAACTGTGGAATAATATTTCAGATATCTGATGATATTTTAGATTTGACCTCGGATGAAAAAACTCTTGGCAAACCATCTGGAAATGATATTTTGGAGGGAACTTATACCCTTCCGGTTCTAATTGCACTAGATATCAATCGCGGAAAATATGAAGAAATTTTAAAATCAGTACAACGGGAAGAAATTGAAATAAACTCTGTTATTAACGAATTTACAACAAGTGAAATAATTAGTAACTCTAAGGATGTGATTAATGACTATTTCAGTAAAAGTATAGAGTCAATATTTGAATTAAAAGACCATGCTCTATTCCCTGTCTTAGAGAACATAAACAATTATTTAATTAATAGAACTAATTAATTCTCTGGTTTCAGATGAGGAAAAGCGATTACCTCTCTAATTGAATCCTTGTTCGTAATCATCATTACAAACCTGTCAACACCAAAGCCTAGTCCCCCAGTCGGAGGGAGTCCAAACTCCAGAGCTTCAATGTAATCATTATCTTCAACATGAGCTTCTTCATCACCTTTAGCTTTTTTTTCTGCTTGGCTTTTCAATCTCTTTTTTTGTTCAACAGGATCTATCAATTCTGAAAATCCATTCGCTAATTCGCTACCAAATGCAAAAAGTTCAAATCTCTCAGTGATGCCCATTTTCTCATCACTTTCTCTAGCAAAAGGAGAAACTTCTTTGGGATAATCAGTTACAAACACCGGGTCTACAATATCATCCTCAATATAATTTTCAAAAATGTCAAACACAAGCTCTCCAACTGTTGTTGATTCAGATTCAATTTGATATTTTGACTCTAACAATGCAAGGACTTCATCAAGGTTTGAATCATATGATAGGTTTATTTCAAACTTTTCATTGACTAATTCAAACATACTTTTTCTATCCCAAGGAAAACTAAAATTAGCAACTTTTTCATTGAATTCAATGCTTTTGTCTATTTTTAAATTTTCAAGTACATATTGGCACATATTTTCAACCATATCCATCACTCCATTGACGTCTGTATATGCTTCATAACTTTCCATCATCGTGAATTCTGGTGAATGTGTTTGGTCAACTCCTTCATTTCGAAATACTTTCCCAAGTTCAAATACTTTTTCAAAACCTCCAATAATTAATCTCTTGAGGTAAAGCTCAGGAGCAATTCTTAAATACATATCTATATTCATTGCATTGTGATGAGTAGAAAAGGGTCTTGCTATCGCTCCACCTGCTTTTGGCTGGAGTGTTGGTGTTTCAACTTCAATAAAACCCTCCGATATCATGAATTCTCTAATTAGCTTTAAAATATTAAATCTTGTTGAAATTGTATTCTTTGCGTCTTCGTTTACTACAAAGTCTAGGTATCTTTGTCTAAATCTAGTTTCTTTGTCTTTAAGCCCATGCCATTTTTCAGGGAAATTTCTGAAAGATTTTGTAAGTAGTGAAAGATTGCTTATGTATATTGATAGTTCCCCTTTTTTTGTTTTCATTATTATTCCAGAAACTCCAACAATATCTCCTACATCAAGATTTTGAAGATAATCAATTAGCTCATCTGAAAGGTCGTTGTCTGAATAAACTAACTGAATTTTTCCAGTTTCATCTTTAAGGTCAATAAATGTTAATTTTCCAAAAGATCTAATGCTTAAAATTCTTCCCCTTACTGAAACATTTATATCTGTCTTAAAACCATTTTCTATATCTTTATGTTCTCTGTGAAGAAAATCTATTGGGGTAGAATTTTTAAAACTAGTTTGGAATGACTCAAGCTTACTATCTCTTATTTTTTGCTCTTTTTCTTTTCTTAAAGAGTAAATTTCATTCTCTGATTTAGATAAGTCACCCACAACTACAGCTTAATTATTTAATTTAAATATTTCTTCAAGACCAACTAATGTTAAATTTTCTATATATTCAACATTAACATTCAGAATCGGTTGCACCACTTTACTTAATCCACCAGTTAAGATAATCTTTGGTTCAATATCTATTTCTAGTATTATCTTTTCTACCATAGAATCAATCATTGAAGCGTGTCCCATTATTAATCCACTTTGTATTGCTTCGTAAGTGTTTTTTCCAATAACTTTATTTGGAGTATCGAGTTCGACCGATTTTAGTGATGCTGTTTTTAATGTTAATGCATCAAGACTTATCTTTATTCCGGGCGCTATAGATCCCCCAAGATATTCCTTATTTTTACTAACTACATCAAAAGTTGTAGCTGTACCTAGGTCAATTACTACAGTATCAGCTTCAGTTATGAGATATCCAGCTACTGAATTTGCAATTCTATCGGGACCAAGTTCTTTAGGGTTATCAATATTAACTTTTAATCCAGTCTTAATTCCAGGACCCACAATAATTGGTTCTAAATTTAAATACTTGCGAATAGCTTCACTAAAACTATTGGTAGCCTGCGGAACAACAGAGCAAATGATAGCGCCTTCAATATCTTTATTCACTTCACTCTTAATTTGAAAAGTTGAATTAAAAAGAGCTAATAATTCGTCTGGTGTATTTGTGTCTCTCGTTGTAAATCTGTAAGAATCCCAATTATCCTTACTCCCTATCCCTACTGTTGTTTCTGTATTCCCAATATCTACAGCAATTATATTCTTCATTGTATTACCTCCATATTGTCAATTAATCGAATTCCTTGTACATAAGCAGCAGTAATTAACAATAATTTCTCCCGATTACTATCTGGTGTTTCAAAATATTTTGGATCTACGAAATTTAAATAGTCATATTCAATAGCATTTTCATCAAATAGCTTTTTTCCAAAATCTTCTGATTGTTGAATATCTTGATTTTGAATGAAGTGTTCTTTTGTATTCTCAAGAATTTGAAAAATATTCCTAGCAATATTAATTCCACTTTTGGAAAGTAAACGATTTCTACTGCTCATGGCTAATCCATATTCATCTCTAATTATTTCTGCTTCTATTATTTTTAAATTATTGCTTTTATTAGCTAAAAATTCTTTCACTAGATAAAGTTGTTGTGCGTCTTTTTTTCCAAAAACTACTGATGTTGGGTTTACTAAATCAAACAACCTGTTGACAACAGTTAAGACCCCGTCGAAATGGCCCGGCCTGTGAGCACCCTCAAACAGGCTTCCTTTTTCTCCAGATTTTATTTCATCTAGTCCTGCAAAATCTTTTGGATAAATGTAATTTTCTTGTGGTATAAATATATAATCAACTTCCTCTTTTCTCAGGAGTTCGATATCTTTATCAAGGTCAATCGGATAATTATCGTAATCACTCTCATCATTAAATTGCCTTTTATTGACAAAGATCGAGACAATTGTTTTGCCATTTGTAGACTTCTTTCCAAGTTTAACTAATGACAAATGTCCTTCATGCAATGCTCCCATCGTTGGAATAAAGCATTTCTCTTCATGAAATATTTTTTTATCAATTTTATTTATTATTCTTGTCATATCGTGCCCTAAATATGGTGCCCGTACTTACAGATTTATACTACCTACTCTTTTGACTTTTTGACCATTAATTTTATATTCAGATTTATTCAACTCTAGCTCTAAAACTTCATACAGTGGCTCTATAACAAATAATCTATTTTTCCAGTCATAATGTGGAATAGTTAGATTATCTTGAATGACTTCATAATTGTTAAAAAATATTATGTCTATGTCAATTAATCTAGGTCCATATCTAAATGTAGATTCTCTCCCCATATCATTTTCTATTATCTTTATACTTTCTAACAATTGGTCTGGAGACCCTTTATAATCAACTTCCAAAACCATATTTAAAAAACTATTTTGGTTTTCAAAAAGTAATGGTTCCGTTTCATATATAGAAGACAATTTAACAATTTTCATTTTTTTAGAAAGTTCCACTATTGCTTTGGTAAGGTTGTCTGTTCTGTCTCCAATATTTGATCCTAAAGAAAGATAAATACTATTTAAATTTTTCACTGTAAGTAACTGATAAATTATTTGTTTTTTCTTTCAAAATAGTATCTGGCTTATGAACTGTCACAATGATTTCAAATATTTTTACATTACTTTCGGAATTATATTTTTTATAAATTTCTTGGGTGATTTCTTTTGATAATGTCTCGATAAGATTAAAGCTTTCAGTTTTAACAATTCTAATTACATCATCCACTACGTTTTCATAGTTAATTGTGTCATGTATTTCATCACCTAAAAAATTATCTATAATAATTTTTATATCTACAAGGAATTTTTGATTATTTGACTTTTCAATTTCGTAAATTCCGTGTTTTCCTGATGTTTTGATCCCAATAATATTTATGTCATATGACATTTTTTAAGTATTTGGAATTAGGGCAATAGCTTTTGGAGATAGTGGCTTCTCTAAAATCTTTTCTAATATTGTTCTGGCCAGAATTGGATCATCTAAAAGTTTTGAATAAATTAAGTATCCAGCAAGTATACCTGGCACCTCTTCATCTAAATACTCTCTGTGTATAAGTAGCTTTCTTTCTTTGTCTAATAGTGCTTCTTTTATTGCCTCAAATATTATATTTAATGACTCCATTGGGACATCATCTGCAAGAGGATAGTGGTAGGTCCTAAACCCTACTTCCTGGTAGTTTTTTAAATTGAAATCTGAGTCTAACAAAGAGAAAATTGCATTTATTCCCTGACTCTTAATCCATTGAATTTCTTCTTCTCTTCTAATTTTTCTTGGTGTTAATCCAGCGCCACCAATACATTCAGAAACTGCCAGTTTACCTTCAATAATCCAGTTGAAGTCATTTGGTTTTAAACCAGCCATAATTCCTTTCTGTAAGCACAATAATAGCTTACACTAATTACTAATTTGTTAGATGCATTCTCACTAGTGAAACTCCGGAATCAACACAGTGTTTAAATAAATCAGAATTTGACATTGGAATATTTTTAATAAATTTCTTTTTTGAATATCCAACAATCAAGGGAAAGTTTTCTTTAAGTTCTTTGATATTGATCAACAACTCTGCAGAGTCAGATAAATTCTTACCAAAGCCTAAACCCGGATCGATTGCGATTTGTTCTTCCTTAACTCCCAAACTTATAAGTGATTTTATTTTTGAATTCAGATGTTCCTTTACTTCCTTGACGACATCTTTATAAATCATTTTTTGATGCAAAGATTCTGATTTAGGGTGTCTATGAACTAAAATAATTTTTAATTTTGAATCAACGGCTATTTGAATCATTTCTTCATTCAAAAAGCCACTTACATCGTTAATTATTTCAAAGTTATTTTCAACTGCATGTTGTACCACAATTGGATTAAATGAATCAATTGAAAATGTAAATGTTTCTTGATTTGAATTTATAAAATAACTTAGTCTTTCAATTTCCTCTTCAGTGGTGACACTGTCAAATCCTGGTTTTGAAGAGGCGCAACCGATGTCAATAAAATTTATATCATTTTGCTTTGCTGATTGCAATAATTTTTTTAAACCTTCATCATGATTAAATACACCATCACCTGTAAATGAATCATTAGATAAATTTATAATTCCTAATATTTTTGAATTATCTCTAGATAATATAGAATTCCAATTGGACAATTTTTAAAAATTTAGTAGCGCTTCATTGCGAAGTGTATGGTCAATTTCATAAATTCCAGTGCTGTAAGTTGTTTCAAATACAGTTTCAGAATTTTCAATATTTAACAAACTTGAACACATATGGTTCGCACTTATTTTTACCATTACACCTTTGGGGTCTAATGCGTTTTGGATTTCAACTGCTATTTTTTTTGTTAAAGATTCTTGTAATGTCAAATTATTTGAAAGCAAACTGACGAGTTCACTAAATTTAGAAACTCCAGCTATTTTATTACTTGGATAAACAGCTATATTTACTAATCCTGTAAAAGGAAGCAAATGATGCTCACATAAGCTTACAAAATTTATTCCTTTTAAGTAGATAGGCTGATTGTGTTCAACATTCTCAAGATTAGTTAGAATTGCAGATGGTAATTGCGATTTGTGTAGTTTTGATTCAATTTGCTCAAGAAACTTTTTGGAAAGTTTCATTATTTCTTCTTCTGATTTATCAGTCTTTGTTTTTAAAAATTCAAAAAGAGCAATCTCTATATTGCTCTTTGTTTCATTTATAGAACTCATTAAGCAAGCCTTAAGCTTTTACCAGAACCGGTTATTTTGACTTTTGCAATTGTTTTAAAGATTTCTGCTACTTCTTCTTTGTTTAATGTCTCTTTTTCCATTAGCTGTTTAACCATGGCGTCCATTTGTTTCTTAAATTTCTTAAGTATCTTTCCAGCAATTACATGTGCATCATTTAGCAAATTTCTTACTTCGTCATCAATAGAAGAAGCTATTTCGTCAGAGTAGTCTTGTTGTCGTCCGTAGTCGCGACCTAAAAATACTTCATTCGATCCTTTTCCGTAAAGCATTGGCCCTAACTTTTCACTCATACCAAACTCCATGACCATTCTTCTAGCAATATCTGTGGCTTTTTCTATATCATTAGAAGCACCTGTTGTAGGGTCTGCAAAAATTAATTCTTCAGCAACCCGACCTCCCATCAACATCGCAAGCCTATCTTTAAGTTCAGCTTTAGACGCAAGATACTTTTCACTATCAGGAAGTGCTTGAGTATAACCTAAAGCTCTACCACGAGGAATAATAGTAACTTTGTGGATAGGATCAGCATTAGGAAGTGCCCAACCCACTAATGCATGACCTGTTTCATGATAAGCGATAATTAATTTTTCCTCTTCTGTCATTACTTGACTTTTCTTTTCTGGACCAGCCATTACCCGATCTATCGAGTTTTCAATATCTGCAATTCCGATTGATTTTTTATTTTTTCTTGCAGCTAGTAAGGCTGCTTCATTTAATAAATTTGCTAAATCAGCTCCAGTAAAACCAGGTGTTTGTTTTGCTAATGTTTCAAAATTGACATTTTTTGCTAACGGCTTATCTTTTGCATGAACCTTAAGTATTTGTGTTCTTCCAGATAAATCTGGCCTACCAACAATAACTTGTCTATCAAATCTGCCTGGTCTGAGAAGTGCCGGGTCTAAAACATCGGGTCTGTTGGTTGCAGCCATAAGGATTACACCCTGATTTGCTTCAAATCCATCCATCTCAACCAAAAGTTGGTTTAATGTTTGCTCTCTCTCATCATGACCTCCGCCTAAACCAGCTCCTCTCATTCTTCCAACTGCATCAATTTCATCAATAAAAATTATTGCTGGAGATGCTTCTTTAGCTTTTTTGAATAGATCTCTTACTCTACTTGCCCCAACTCCAACAAACATTTCGACAAAATCAGATCCTGAAATACTAAAGAATGGAACTCCTGCCTCTCCTGCTACTGCTTTTGCTAAAAGAGTTTTTCCAGTTCCCGGTGGCCCAACAAGCAGAACCCCTTTTGGTATCTTTGCTCCCAACTTATTAAATTTTTCTGGAGACTTAAGGAATTCTTTAATCTCTTCAAGTTCTTCTTTCGCTTCTTCTACACCGGCAACATCTTTGAAAGTTACTTTTGGAGATTCTTCATCTAGCTCTTTGGCTTTCGATTTTCCAAATTGCATTATTTGATTTCCATTTGATCTAACCTGTGAGAACATATAAAACATGAAAGCAGCTAAAAATAGCCATGGTAAAAATGCAAAAAAGTAGTCCTGAAATCCTGCAGGTTCTGTATCTGTATTCAAAATAATATCTTGATCTACAAGGAGTTGAAACACTTCCCCTTCAAAACCTTCTGGATACTCTGTTTGATAAATTGTGTCATCATTTCTTAATTTAAATTCAACAAGATTTGACTGTTCTTTTATAGTTGCTTCAGATACATTTCCAGATTGTATATCGTTTTTAAAAATTGTGAAAGATTTACTTTCAGGTGAGTTTACAGTTGAATTATATTGCTGAACTCCAAAAAATATTAAAAGACCAAGTCCAGCATAAAGAAGAAAAGACCTGTTGTTTTTTTTGTCTACTTTTTTATTTTCCATCTTCTTAATTTAATACTATTGAGTTTAAAAGCAATAGTGAGATCTATGACAGAATACCAAGGAAAGGAAGTTCCCTATATTTTCCTTCATAATCAAGACCATATCCAACAACAAATTCTGGTCCTATCTCAAATCCTGAATATTTGATATCCACTGGTTTAGTTGAAATATCTTTTTTAACAAACATACATAATATCTCAATGCTTTTTGGATTTCTGGATTCAAGTAAATTTTTTAAATGAGATAAAGTTAAACCAGTATCAAAAATATCTTCAACAATTAATATATTTTTTCCGGTAATATCTATATCCAAATCCTTATCAATTTTTATTTGTCCGGTAGATTGAGTTCCTTCATAAGATTGTATGCTCATAAATTCAAATGTTACATCTACATCGAGCTGTTTTGCTATGTCGCTGATAACGATGAATGCGCCTTTTAGTATTCCAACTATTACAAGTTCCTCACCCAAATAGTCTTTATTAATTCTGTCAGCTAATTCTTTTACTTTTTGTTCAATTTGATTTTGTTCGATTAGAACTTTAGATATTTTCAAAATTGCTCTTTTCTATTGAAGTAGTAATTGTATGTTTGTTGTTCTCTGAATCAAAATCCTTTACTAAGTCACTTTTTCTAATGCCTGGAATCCATATAACTTTATTATCAAATTTTACAATAGGCCATACTTCTCTGAGAGATTCTTTAACTCCAAAAGACCTCATTACCTCAGAAACTTTCTGCATCGAACCGTCGATTAAAATTTTATCACCTTTAAAGATTGTGGATAGATTCAAGTTTTCTATGAAATTTTTCGGTGCTAAAAGTTTCCAATTATTCAAGTAACTACAGCTTGTAGTTTCTTGAAAATTAAAATAACCAAAAATCATATCTTCATCAGAATTAAATTTCCACATTTCTTTTTCAATAAATATAACTAAACCAGCATGATTGGAAACTGCCCAATTTTTGTGATAACTTACATGACTTCCATTATCAATAACTGAAAATATCTTTTTCAAATCATCACCTTGAAGACCAATTTGTCCAATAGAAGAAGAGATTAAAGAAATTAAGTAATTTGATCTTGAATCATTTTCCTGAATTAGTGAAAGTGGTACTTCAAAGTATCCTTTTGCAAACTTAATATATTTTTTTACTTCTACTTTACTTTCAAGCAGCACCTCAATTTCTAAAATTAAATTAGAAATTTTTTTATTTATCTGACCTGGAAATCTTTCATCTACTTCTGGTATTAATTTGTTTCTAATCCAATTTCTAGAGATTTCATTATTTTGGTTTGTAGTGTCTTCAGTAAATACAATATTATTTCTAATTGCATAATCTTCGATTTCAGATTTCTTTATATTTATTAATGGTCTTAACAAATTATCATTTTCAGCTTTTATTGATGTTAGCCCTTTTAATCTGGTGCCTCTAAATAGATTAATTAAAAAAGTTTCAACTTTATCATCTTTGTGATGACCTGTTACTAATATTTCTTTTTTTTTAAGATTATCAAGTAGTAAACCGTACCTTTTTTCTCTCATTTTCGTTTCGGAGGCGTTTTCTTCTAAGTCTGAAATTATGTTTTCATGGTTAGTTTTGAGATTTTTTGCAATTTCTTCAGCAGATTTTTGTAGTAAATTTGAGTCTTTTTGATTATGGTTGACAAAAATTGTTCTATATGACAAATCTAAATCTTTAAAGATTGAAGCTAAAACTGCACTATCAACGCCTCCACTGAGTGCTAGAACATATTCATGGTTCTTATTTACTAACTTGAGTATCTTATTTTTAATATCTGTCATTAAGAAAAATTTTTATTTCTCTATAACCTTATATCTTTTTCGAGTTACCTGTCTGAAATATTGAATAACATTTCCAAGAATTACTAATGTTGCTATAGCAACAGTTGTTGGAATTAAAAATCTATAGGTCCATGCTACATCTTCAATTTGCTCTGGCGGCTCTTCAACCACGATTGCAGGGGTAGGTACTTCTCCTTCAGTATGGTCATCTGCAATTGCAATTGCTGTAGGAGAAAACAAAATTAATAAACCCAAAATTAAAACAAACTTTTTCACAATATGAGACTACTAAAAGTAATTAGAAATAAGAAGAATTTAATGATTTTTATTTTCCGATTATTAAATATTTAATCTGTATTTTTCAGAAAATTTATTCAGCTTAGTTTGATTTATGTCTCTTACTTTGTAGTCTTCAATATCCTTTGGAACATTTACAGTTTTTTTTAATGTTGTTAATTCTTTAAATAATTTTAGAAGTTCAAAATTGTTTGATATAGTTTTGGCATGTCTTTCACCACCCCTAACTGTTTTTTTCCAATTGTCTGTATCATTTAAAATTAAATCAATATTTTCATATTTTTGAAGTAGCAAGGTCGCAGTCTTTTGACCTATTCCTTTCATTCCTGGAATTCCATCAGAACTATCTCCTGTGAGAGCAAGAAAATCTGGTATCTGATTTGGCAAGATGCCAAATTTTTCTTTTACTCCTTTATCGTTTGTAAAAGTTTTATACCTAGTCGAATACATTACAATTTTATCTTCTTTTACACATTGCATTAAATCTTTATCTAACGATCCAATAATGATTTTTATATTTTTGCTAACAAATTGTTCGCATACCGATGCAATACCATCATCAGCTTCATATTCCTTCATGGACAAAAGGGTTATTCCAAGTAATTTCGTTACTTCTTCTGCTAGAGGAAATTGATTTAGGATATCTGGATCAATATCGTTACTAGATTTATAACCGTCATAAAGCTCATTACGAAATGACTCAACTGTTGAATCAAAAGATACGCACAAATATTTGTATTGTTTTTTTAAAGAGTTAAGGTGAGTTATATATCCCTT
>Ga0208624_1000463_pt1 | contig 21210 bp, 19 predicted proteins | sample Knorr_S23_td_DCM_FD_185607 | JGI IMG/M metagenome (GOLD analysis project Ga0208624, IMG submission 185607) | Marine microbial communities from Southern Atlantic Ocean transect - Knorr_S23_td_DCM_ad_71m_LV_A (SPAdes) (version 2) | ecosystem: Environmental > Aquatic > Marine > Oceanic | place...
ATGTATATCCCAGTCTTATCCCAGAATATATATCAACAACATCTTTTTCAATTTTCATTCTACCTCCCCTACCAAATCCTTTTTGTCTTCTTGAGAGGTGAAAATCTATAAAATCTTTTTGAATATTTAACCCAGATGGAATTCCTTCAATAATTCCAAGAAGTCCCTTGCCATGTGATTCTCCTGCAGTAATGAAATTAATTTTATTTAACATATTAATTTATCTAATTGTTTATAGTCTAATTTATTTGAAATATTTGATTCAAACCATATATCTAATGATTTTAATGCCTGAAAAATGAACATTGCTCTACCATTAATTTTATTTTCGCATGAAAAATCTAATATGTTGTTTTCAATTTTGTAATTGATATCTATAATATTTTTGAATTCAATTTTTGGAATTTTATTTATGATATCAAAATTTTGATTTTTTAAAAGTGTTATTGGAGTACAGTTTATAAGATTACAGTTTTCAATTTTTTTATCATTTGGCAACTTTTTAATTTTATTATTTTTAAAGTTATTCATGATTTGATTAGTCGATTTTCTATTTCTTGATAATATAAATATATTATTTACATTTTGTTTTAGCAGAGACAAAATAATACTGCTAGCACTAGATCCTGAACCAATAATTATATTATTAGAACCAGCAAGGTTGATCGTATTATGATTTAGCATTTTACTAAAACCATAAACGTCATTATTATATCCATAAATTTTTTTATTTTTAAAATGAAAGCAGTTTACGTTGCCAGTTTGAATAGAATCATCATCTAAGATGTCAGCATAGCTAATTAATTTTGATTTAAATGGCATTGTAATATTGATGCCAGTAGCTGATTTTTTTTGAAAAAAATCAATTTCAGATTTAAGATTCGAATCAAGTTTTATACATTTTTTCGTATAGGACCCATCAATATCTAATTGTTTAAAAATATATTTAAAGAGCATTGGACTAGAGCTGTGATTTATGGGATTCCCAATTACATGAAACTTAAACATAAGAATCTCCTAGGATAGTATAAAACTCAGGAAAAGAAGTTGAAATTAAATTTTGATTATTGCGTATTATTCTTTTTTTTAGTATTATTTCAAGTATTTTAAATGTCATTGCAATTCTATGGTCATTGTAGTTATTAATATTTGTATAATACAACTTTTTATTACCATAGATGGTGAATCCATCCTTAAATTCATTAATGTCAGCACCACAATTTTTTAAGTTTTCAACTACAGAATTTATTCTATCGCTTTCCTTTATACGTAATTCTTGGGCACCTGATACTTTAGTCATACCATTTGCAAAGCAGGCAACCATTGCAAAAATAGGTATTTCATCAATCATAGATACAACTATACTTTTGTCAATTTTAACACCTCTTAAATTAGGTGAAAATTTTACATTAATATCAGCAACCACTTCATTTTGTTTTTCTGTCTTATTTAAAACTTTGATATCTGCCCCCATTTGACACAATACTTTAATAAAACCTAGCCTTGTAGAATTATAAAGAACATTTTTTAATATAATATCTGAACCTTTAATTAATATAGCTGCTGCAATGATGAAGGCTGCATTAGATATATCACCAGGAACATGATATTGAAAGCTTTTGATAGTTTGCTTTTTGTAGGAAATATTATTCAATAAATATTTTATAATTCTTTCAGTATGATCACGTGTATTATAATTATCTTTTATGAAGCTTTCTTTAGTATTATTTAACGATGCTAAAATCATAGCAGTTTTAATTTGTGCACTCGGTTTATTAAGAACATAATCAATATTTTTTGCTATAGAAGGTTCAAAGGTAATAGGAAGATTATTTGTTTTATTGGTTATTTTTAAACCCATTTTTTCTAGCGGTTCAATTACTCTAAGCATAGGCCTTTTGGATAGTGAATCATCTCCATGTAAAGTTCCATGCAAGCCCTTAAATGGTAATAGTCCAAGCATGAACCTAGCTGTTGAGCCTGAGTTACCACAATCAAATTTCTTTTGTTTTGATGTAAATGTATTACCAGTAACAGATAAAAAATCTTTATCATTTTTAATTTTAATACCACAATCTTTTAAAATCTGTATAGTATGCATCACATCAGAGCAATTTGATAAATTATATATTTTTGATTTTTCATTTGCGAGTGATCCAAAAATTACAATTCTATGTGAAATAGATTTGTCGCCCTTTAAATATATGTTTCCTTTTAACATTTGTTGTATTATACAATTATTTTGAGAAAATTCTTAATTATTATTTTGCCATAATCAGTTAAAACAGATTCTGGATGAAATTGAATTCCATAAATTGGATATTTTTTATGTTCAATACCCATTATCTCTTTATCATCGCTTAATGCAGTTATATTTAAATTAGTATTTTCAAAATTTTTATTGATCACTAATGAATGATATCTAATTGCATTAAATTTATGTGGAATACAATCAAAAATTTTAGATTTTCTATTGTGGTTAATTATAGATGTTTTTCCATGCATAATTCTCTTACTATTAACAATTTTTGCACCATAATGATAACCTATTATTTGATGACCTAAACATATACCTAGAATAGGTGTTTTTTTTGACATATACTTCATGATTTCTAAACAAACTCCAGAGTTCTCAGGTCTTCCAGGCCCTGGAGATATTACAATATGGGATATATTTAAGTCTAGAATTTCTTCTATTGATAATTCATTATTTTTTATAATTTTTAAATTATTATTTATTGATCCTATATATTGGACTAAATTAAAAGTAAATGAATCAAAATTATCAACGATTAAAATCATATTATTATTATTTTTTTAGGAATCATATAGTTTGCTAATCTCTCATTTAGCTTTCTTCTAATAGAATGTTCTGTTATATTTTTACTACACTTTATACTTGCATGTAAAACTTGTCCCCAAGCACTATTTTCAACTTTTTTAAGTTTGCAAAAATCTACTCCATCAATTTTTTCAATATGTTTTTTAACATATTCTAATGAAATATTTTCTCCACCCGATATTATCACATCATCTGCCCTTCCCAAAATATTAAAAGAATTATCTTTTTTAATTTTAATTATATCATTGGTTTTAAAATAATTATTTGATTGTTTCTCATTCATATATTTTTTCATAATTGTTTTTGATTTTATGTGCGCTAAATTGTTTTTCACATAAATATTAACATCGTTATGGCTTTCATAAGCGTTGGATTTACAAATCCAATAACCAGCAATTCCTGATGTAGTCTCTGTCATGCCGTATGACATGTACGCAGGTAAATCATTCTTTATCATCTTATCTTTTAACTGTTTACTAATAGATGAACCACCAATAATTAATGCTTTCAAAATCTTTAATTCTTTACAGCTTTTATATTTTTGTATAATTTGATTCAACATTGAGGGCACCATAGATACATGAGTTACACTATATTTTTTTAGTTTTTCAAAATATTGATTGGTATTGAAATCATCTAATAGCATTGAAAAATTTAAATGCAGAGATCTAAAGAAAATGCACAAACCACTTACGTGATTTAATGGCATATGATTTAGATAGATATTGTTTTCATTAAAATGAATTGCTTTATTCCAAGCATTAGAGCTTTCACAAAAATTTCTATATGTCAATTCACACGGCTTAGGAATATTTGTTGTTCCAGACGTAAATAATACCAATTGGGTATTATCTAAATTAATATCAATTTTTTTATACGCGCATTTTTTATTATTGCAAGTGATATCTTTATCTTCTACTGTAATAGGTACTTGAGTCTGATTAATATAATCTTCTAAATTTGGCAAATTAGGATAAATAACAGGAATTTTACCAAGCCTATTTAGGGCTGAAATAGCAATTAGAAGTTTAAGCTTATCTTGAATTTTAATACCAACATATTCATATTTAATATTGGTTAAATTTTTTTCAGCATTGCGTACAAAGTAGTAAAAATCTTTATATTGAATTATATCATTATTATAAAATATAAAATTTTTATTTGGATAATTTTTAAATCTAGAAGTTAAAATATCATTCATGGCTATACTCCTAGACCAAGGATATTTTTGATACATATTTTTTTTTGATTTTTTGAATAGATAGGTTGAATATTAAACTTAGTATAAAAATTATGTATATTAATTCCATGAAATTCAGGATTGTTGATTGTTGCTGCTAAATGAATTGTAGACATATTTCCAATAGTGGTTTCAAGACTTGATGAAAAAATTATTTTTATATTATTTGAATTACATTTTTCTATAAGCTCTAGATTTTTTTTAAATCCTCCATATATGCTTGGCTTTAAAATAACATATCTAATTAATTTATCTTTTATCCATTTATCAAATTTTGGATTCGAAATACTTTCATCAAGCGCAATATTATAATTAGAAATTAATTTTAAATTTTTTGTTGAAAGATTAGAAATAGGCTCTTCGTAATATTCAATATTTAAATTTTTCAACTTATCAGCTAATTTTTTAAAATTTTGTACTTCAAAAGCCTGATTTGCATCTATACGAAAATTTATTGAAGGTTTGACTTTAGCAATTTGATTGAGCACTATCAAATCTTCTTTGATTGAGTTAATACCAATTTTATATTTCAGAAAGTTAGACTTTATTTCTTTTAAATTAAAATTTGGTAAATAAAAATCACTAAATCTTATATTATTTCTATGATTAGCATTTATGAGTTTTGCTAAAGAACAATTATTTTTCTGTGATTCTAAATCATAAAGTGCTGTATCAATTGCAAAATGTAATGAAGGGCATGATTCACAGTGTATAGTTATCAAATCTAGTAACTCTTGAAATTCGTAATCTATATTTAGTTCTATTGCACTAATTAAGGATTCTAAGTTCCAAATTACATCATTTATATTCTCTTTTGAAAAACCATCTAAAGGTGCAGCTTCTCCCTTACCCTTATAAAATTCATTCTCAAAATATACTATAATCCCCTGCCTAGAGCTATAAGTTTGCTGACTATTTTTTAATTTTTGTGCTAGATTAATATCATATTTATCATAATATATCTTTTGAATTTTCATATTTGAGTTCCTATTAGGATAAGAATTGCATTAGTTAAAAGTAGTAGGCTTGCCTTTGATAAAGTCTTATTTAATTCGGAACTTTTTTTGTTTAAAATATCGAAAATTATCATCATTGCTAAAGGCATACTAATAGTAAAAATGTAAAAGGATAATTTTTCTTCTAAAAGAATTGAAAGTTTATACAAACAATAATATGATAATATCATAATCATAATTATTTGAATTTTGCCAAACGATTTACCCATGAAAACAATTAAAGTTTTTTTATTATTTTTTTTATCTTCTTCATAATCACGAAAATTATTTACACATAGAAGTATAACATTTTTAAGACCTATAGAACAGCCAAGCCAAATTGAATTTTGATCGAAAAAACCAGTTTGTAAATAATATGTTCCTGATACTGCTATTAAACCAAAATATAAGAATACAAATAAGTCTCCTAAACCATTATAAGCCAATGGGACAGGTCCAGCAGTGTACATATAGGCAAATAAAAAAGATGATAATCCAATTGTTAATATTGGCCATCCACCATGTATCACTAAAGGCAGACCAGTAATAACAGCTAGTAAGAAAAGAATAGAAATGCCTAGTTTCATGTTTTCAATAGAAATTAATCCTGCTTGTAACATGCGATCCGGACCAAGTCGATTTTTATCTGATCCTTTTAAAAAATCATACAAATCATTAATATAATTTGTGATAACTTGAATAATTATTGCCGCAATAAAAGTAAAAAATAAAATATTTTTTTTTATTACTATATCTGTTGGTACTATTGAAATTGCACAAACAATTGGGACAATTGAAGCAGTTAGTGTTTTAGGTCTAGCCGCATATATCCATGGACTAATTTTTTTCATTTATGGAAGCTTTGGGAACTTTTTAAAATCAGGTTTCCTTTTTTCTTTAAAGGCATCACGACCTTCTTGAGCTTCCTCTGTCATATAAAACAACATTGTTGCATCTCCAGCAAACTGTTGAAGTCCTGCTTGTCCATCACAATCAGCATTCATAGCCCCCTTAAGCATTCTAATAGATAGTGGAGATCTTTCTAGTATTTTTTGGGACCATTTAACAGTTTCAGATTCTAAATTTTTATAAGGAACAACCGCATTAACCAGCCCCCAATCAAGTGCTTTTTGCGCATCATAAAACTTACATAAATACCATATTTCTCGTGCTCTTTTTTGCCCAATAATTCTTGCCATATATGAAGCACCCCAGCCTCCATCAAATGAACCTACCTTGGGACCAGTTTGTCCAAATTTAGCATTTTCTGAAGCAATTGTTAAATCACAAAGCATATGAAGAACATGACCACCTCCTACAGCATAACCTGCAACCATCGCTATGATAGGTTTTGGCATATATCTAATTTGTTTTTGAACATCTAAAATATTTAATCGAGGGATCCCATCTTTACCAATATAGCCTGCATCGCCTCTAATTTTTTGATCACCTCCAGAACAAAAAGCTTTTTCTCCCTCACCAGTCAAAATTATTACTCCACATTCCTGATCTTCTCTAGCTAAGCTAAATGCTTCTTTTAATTCAAATACAGTTTGTGGTCTGAAAGCATTTCTTACACTGGGTCTATTAATTGTTATTTTATTAATGCCATCTGCGGAGTCGATACCTTTTTCATATTTAATATCTTCAAAATTTTTAATTTTTTTCCATTTTATATCCACATTAACTCCTTATTTAATAAGTATTTGATTATGCTATAATTTACTATAAATTATTTTATGTTTTTATCTCAATCTATAATTAGAATATTAATTTTTCTATTATTTAAATTTTCATTAATTCAACCATGTATTATTTTAAATCCTAGCGATTACGGAGACTGTAGCTTGCCTTTGGGATATATTTGGAATGGAAATGATTGTGAATTTATTAGTGGTTGTGATATGTATAATGACGAAGAACACTTTTTTTCTACTTTTGAACAGTGTGATATAGAGTGTACAAATTACTCTTCTTTAGGTGATTTAAATGATGATTCAATGATTAATGTTATTGATGTTGTGCAATTAGTTACCAATATATTAGATGAAAATATATTTTACATAGCATATGGTGATTTAAATGCAGATGGTTTATTAAATGTTATAGATATTGTCAGTTTAGTTAATATTATTACATCAAATGAAGAATCTAGAGATACATGGGATATTATTAATCAGGATATTTTAACACCAAAATGCGCGACATGCCATTATCCCGGATCTTTTTTTTCAGAAACATCAAACTTAGTTTTAACTGAAGATATAGCTTATGAACAATTATTAAATAGAGTTCCTGATAATACTGCCGCAAACAATGATGGACTTGTTTTATTAAGTGATGAAGGAGGTCTTCTAGGATTATTATCAAGTTTTTTTTGGGAAAAAATTAATATTAAAAATGAAGTTCATTTTTATGATGATCATCCCCTTTATGGAGAAATTATGCCTCTAGGAGGTCCATTTTTAAAAATTGGTGAATTAGATTTTATAGAAGATTGGATATGGAATGGTTCACCTGAAATAGGAGTAGTAGCAGATCCAATTATATTAAATGATAATTCAATGTATAACCCACCAAGTTTTGAACCTTTGGATCCTCCCCCAATAGGAATACAATATCATATTGGACCATTTGACGTTTATCCAAATACTGAAAGAGAATTTCTATACCATGTTCCATCATTAGATTCAGATTACTATGTTAATAGAGTAGAAATGTCTATGTCTCAAGGCACACACCACTTTATTCTCTATAAATTTTCAGATGATTATATTGGTCCAGAGCCAGAAGTGTATACCTATAGAGATATTCATTCACCATATATAGAAGAATATTTAGATGGATCAATTAATTTAAATTGGTTAAATAATATTCAAAATTTACAGCAACATACTTTTATTTTTGGTACTCAGTGGCCAGTATGGGACTACGCATTTCCTGAAGGTGTTGCTTTAAAGATATCTTCAGATTTTAAATTAGATTTAAATCCACATTATTTTAATTATTCAGATAACTTAATCCAAGGGGAGGTTTATCTAAATTTACATGCAACTTTACCACAAAATGTAATTCACGAAGCCGGAATTTTACAATTGGGTAAAAATGATATTTCTTTGCCCCCTAATGAGGAAACCATACTTGAAGAGGTCTTTTCAACCATTGATATTTTAAATGGGATAAACATTGATAGGCCAGATGATTCTTCTGAGTTAAAAATCTTTCAATTATTTTCTCATGCGCATCAATTAATGACCAGATTTGATATCTTAATTTTAAAAGAAAATGGTGAACAAGAATTAATTTATACTGCGTTGGATTACGAACATCCACCAATATTAGAGCTCGATCCACCAATAACTATAACAGAAGGCCAAAGTATTATATCTCGTGCAACTTACTACAATGATACTAATAATTATGTGAATTTTGGATTATTGAGTACTGATGAAATGATGATTATTTTTGGTTTAGTATATTTTGATTAAATGAAAATAAATCCACAAGTTAAAAAGTTTAAAAATAAAATTATTAAAATTAGACGAGATATTCATAAGCATCCTGAATTATCTTTTCAAGAATTTAGGACAGCAAAACTAGTTTCCGATTCTTTAAAAAAATTTGGATTAGAGGTTGGTGAAAATATTGGGAAGACAGGAGTTGTGGGAATTTTAAAGGGAGCGAGGCCTGGTAAAACTATCGCTTTCAGAGCAGATATGGATGCATTACCTATACAAGAGACAAGTGATTTATCATATAAATCAGTAAACGATGGAGTGATGCATGCATGTGGACATGATGCGCATACAGCAATGTTATTAGTAGCAGCTGAAATTTTATCAAAAAATATTGAACAGATTTCAGGGAAAATAAAATTTATTTTTCAACCTGCAGAAGAAGGTTTTGGCGGTGCTAAATTTATGATTGATGATGGTGCACTTGAAGGAGTTGAAGAAATATATGGTTTACATGTTTGGAACTATCAAGAGAGTGGAACTATTGGTTTAAAATCAGGTCCAGTAATGGCCGCTGCAGATAAATTTGAGATAATAATAAATGGTATTGGAGGACATGGTGCTGCACCACAAGGAACTGTAGACTGCGTTGTAGTATCTTCTTATTTAATTCAGTCCCTACAAACCATAGTTAGTAGAAATACGAATCCTATTGATAGTACTGCCATTACTATAGGACAAATAAATGGTGGGTATAATTTTAATATTATTGCTGACAAAGTAATTTTGAAAGGCACTGCAAGATCATATACTGAAGAAAATAGATTGATGATAAAAAAAAGATTACAGGAGATTATTAATGGAACTGAATCCATGTTCAATGCCAAAATTGAATTAATTTATGAAGATGGATACCCTCCAGTTATTAATGATATAGCAGCTACAAAAAAATTGAGTAGAATTGCTAATAAAATTGTAGGTAATAAATTAATTTCACCTTATTTATCCATGGGTGGAGAAGATTTTAGTTATTTCGCACAAAAAGTTCCAGGCTGTTTCTTTTTTTTAGGTACGATGCCTGATGGTAAAGATAAAACGAGTACACCACATCATTGTTCACACTTTGATATTGATGAAGATTCAATGGTGATAGGGACATCTGTTTTTGTTGAATTAGCCTTGCAAAATAAATAGTAAAAAAAATTACAGATATTTTTATATTACGATGCTAAAATAAATATTATTTTTTTTCAGGGAGCACATAATGAATAAAAAGAAAAAACATGTAAATAAAAAACATCAAAGAACTAAAGCCAGATTAAAAGCATTAAAGGAAATTTCTTTGAAAAATAAGAAAAAAGTTGTTGTTAAAAAACCTGTGGTTGATGATGTTGCTCCTAAAGATGATACTAAGACAGCTTCGGTAAAGAAAGAGACTGTAGAAAAAGCACCTGCAAAGAAAAAAGCACCTGCAAAGAAAAAAGCACCTGCAAAGAAAAAAGCACCTGCAAAGAAAAAAGCACCTGCAAAGAAAAAAGCACCTGCAAAGAAAAAAACAGAAGAAAAAAAATAGTTTTTAATCAATCTTCAATTTATGTTTAAGATTAAAAAATTTTGCGAAAAAACATCTGCAAGAACGGGATTCTTACATACTTCACATGGTATAATTGAAACTCCAGTATTTATGCCTATTGGAACATATGCTGCAATAAAAACTTTATCTACAGATGAAATAAAAAGAATGAGTTTTGATTTAGTTTTAAGTAATACATATCATCTTTATTTAAGACCAGGTACAGAGATTCTTAGTCAATTTGGGGGATTGCATAATTTTATGAATTGGGATGGTGCTATCTTAACAGATTCTGGCGGATATCAAATTTATAGTTTATCTGATTTTAGAAAAATTAGTGATGATGGTGTAGAATTTAAGTCTCACCTAGATGGAAGTAAGCATTATTTTACACCAGAAAGAATTGTCGATATTCAAAGAGATATTGGTTCGGATATAATGATGGTATTAGATGTTTGTCCACCTGCAGATGCTACCTATCAACAACATTTAAAAGCTGTAGAAATTACAACACAGTGGGCTAAAAGATGTATTAATCATCTAAATAACAAAGGATTTAAATATGGATTTGAACAAATTATTTCGCCTATTATTCAGGGTGGGACTTCAAAAGAGTTAAGAACAATTTCTGCAAATCAACTTATTGATTTAGATACTAAAATGTATGCTATTGGTGGCTTGGCAGTTGGAGAACCAAAGGAAGAAATGTTAAATACTGTGTATTATTTAAATGATATTATGCCAAAAAATAAACCTAGATATCTTATGGGAGTTGGGACTCCTTCAGATTTAGTTGAGAGTATTGCTTTAGGAGTAGATATGTTTGATTGTGTTATACCTACAAGAAACGCTAGAAATGGTCAATTATTTACATCACATGGTAAGATTAATATTAAAAATGCAAAATATCGAAACGATGATACAATGATTGATGAAAATAACAACTCTTTAATCTCTAAAAATTATAGTAGAGCATATTTGCATCATTTATTTAAAACTCAAGAAATTTTGGGATATAGAATCGCTACGCAACATAATTTGTCATTTTATAATAACTTAATGATAGATGCTAGGCAGTCTATTCTAGATGATTGTTTTGAAAAATGGTCACAAAAATTTTTAAATCAATATAACAATGGTTAAATTCTAATATGTCAGATTTTAAATCAAAAAAAACAAATTCAGGTATTGAACTTAAAAAATTTTATGGTAAAAAATTACCAGGCGAATATCCATTTACTTCAGGTATTTACCCAAATATGTATTTAGATAAGCTTTGGACTATGCGACAGTATGCAGGATTTTCTTCTGCTTTAAAAAGTAATGAACGTTATCAATATTTACTTGGTCAAGGTGTATCTGGGTTATCTGTAGCTTTTGATTTACCAACACAAACAGGGTATGACTCTGATGATGAACTTTCTTTAGGAGAAGTAGGGAAAGTTGGAGTTCCTATTTGCACTTTGGAAGATATGAGAATTTTATTAAATAATATCCCTTTAGACAAGGTTTCAATATCGATGACTATCAATTCTACTGCTATTATTTTATTAGCATTTTTAATTGTGGTCGCTGAAGAGAATGATATTTCGATGTCTCAATTAAGAGGTACTGTTCAAAATGATATTTTAAAAGAATATATTGCCCGAGGAACATATATTTATCCACCAAAATTTAGTATGAAATTAGTGACAGATATATTTGAGTTTTGTAATAAAGAAATGCCACTTTGGAATACTATTTCTATTTCGGGATATCATATAAGAGAAGCTGGTTCAGATGCTGTACAAGAATTAGCATTTACATTTTGTAATGCAATCAGTTATTTGGATGAGGCACAACAAAGAAAGTTAGACATTAAAAGTATTACTAAAAGAATCAGCTTTTTTTTTAATAGTCATAATCATTTTTTTGAAGAGGTATGTAAATTTAGAGCAGCAAGAAAAATATGGTCTAATATAATAAAAAATAGGTATAGAATAAGTGATAAAAAATCACAATTATGTAGGTTCCATACACAGACTGCAGGATCTTCATTACAAGCTCAACAAATTGAAAATAATATAGTTAGAACTACAATGCAAGCAACTGCTGCTATTTTAGGCGGTACACAATCACTTCATACAAATTCTAAAGATGAAGCACTTTCTTTACCTACAGAAAATTCTGCTAAGTTAGCTTTGAGAACTCAGCAAATTTTAGCTTACGAAACCGGATTACCCGATGTTGTAGATCCACTGGCAGGTTCTTATTATGTTGAATCTTTAACAACTCAAATTGAAGAAAAAACTTTAGAATTAATAAAAAAAATAGATGAATTAGGAGGTGCAATACCTGCCATAGAAAATAATTTTCAACAAAATGAAATTTCAAACTCTGCATTTGAATATCAAAAAGAAATTGAGAACAAAGATAAGATTATCGTAGGTTTAAATAAATTTACTGATATAAACGATTCTGATATAGAAACTCAAAATATAGACCAATTAGCAATTGATGATCAGTTGATGAGGTTAAAAGAGTTCAAAAAAAATAGAGAGAAAAAAAATGTTATTAATACTTTAAATACTTTGAAAAAAGGCCTTAATCATGATTCTAATCTACTGCCATTAATAATTGATTGTGTTAGAAATCATTGTACGCTGGGTGAGATATGCAATGTAATGAAAGAGGTTCATGGAGAACATATTTAGATGTTTTTTCAAAGTTTATTTGAATCTAATTTGAATAATAAGTTTTTTTTTCAAGAAATATTATATTATCCTGAGGTAGCATCCACAAGTGATTTAGTTTGGCAATTAAATGATGATAAATCAAAATTTTTAAATAATTTATTAGTTTTTACTGATAATCAAACCAATGGAAGGGGACGTGGTTCGAATAAGTGGTTTTCATTTCCTGGTAAAAGTATTACGTGTTCGTTTTTAATTGATTCTTTTTTAGAAGATGATCAATTCAACCTTCATGCTTTATTAGTTCCATTACTAATTGTTAAAGCTATAAAAAAAATAGCACTAATTAATGTACAAATCAAATGGCCTAATGATATCGTTTATGATGGTAAAAAATTAGGAGGAGTATTAATTGAGACAAGAGGCATTAATAAAAAACTAAATATTGGAGTTGGTTTAAATGTTAATGAACTTAAACAAGATTTCCCAATTGAATTACATTCAAAAGCTACTTCTATTAGGGAAATAACTGGCTATCCAATTCAGAGAGAACCTTTATTAGCAATTTTTTTTAATGAACTTGAAATGACTATAAAAAAATTTGATAGAGATACTATTATAAAAGATTGGATGAATCATTGTGCACACATTGATAAGAAAGTTTCATTTAATTATAATGGAAAACAAATAGTAGGAAATTTTAAATCGGTTAATAAATTTGGTCAAGCAATTATTAATTATAATAACCAGTTAATAAAATATGATGGGTTTATAAAAATATTATGAAAATCGTTATTGATATTGGTAATACATCTATTACTGCAGGTTTATTTGAAAGAAAAAAATTAGTTAAACGAATTCATTTTAAATTAAAAAATGATTTTGATGCTTTTCTTGATTCTTTAGATTCTTATGATATAAAAATTTCTATTATAAGCTCAGTAGTACCTCACAAGACTAACGAATATATCAAAACAATAAAAGAAAGATATAATTTAGAATCATTTTTGATTAACTATCAATGTTGTCCTTTACATTTAGATGTGCCTGAGCCTAAAAGTATAGGTGCAGATCGTTTATGTAATATTACGGCTGCTTCAATTGATTATGATTGTCCTGCGATAGTTGTTGATTTTGGTACTTCCACAACATTTGATGTAATCAATAGTAAAAAACAATTTATTGGAGGAGTCATTGCGCCAGGAGTTGAGACATCAGCTCAATACTTAGTTGAAAAAGCTGCACTACTTAATTCTGTACCATTAAAGTTCCCAAAAAATGTTATTGGTAAAGTTACAAAAACGAATATACAATCAGGTATTATGTATGGTGCTATAGATCAAGTTGAGGGTATGGTTCAAAGAATAATTTTAGAGACAAATGAAAAATATCAGATTATTTTAACAGGAGGTTTTTCTATTTTAATCTCAGAAAAATTAAAAATAGATCATATAGTAGATATTGATTTAACGCTTAGAGGTATGGTCCATTTACATGAATATAAACACTAATTTTACTTATTTTGGTGAACTTTCTGCTTTATTGGCTGCAATTTTTTGGAGCATCGCAGTTATAATTTTTAAGTCTGCAAGCAATGAAGTATCTCCTTTTTTAATTACTGCTTTAAAAAATACGGTTGCTTCGTTCTGTTTTTTAGTATTTTTTTTATTATGTGATATCCCAATTTGGTATGATGATTTTGAACAAATAGATTATTTTAAAATATTAATTAGTGGTGTATTAGGAATGGGACTTGCTGATGTATTGTTCATATATGCATTATCCCAAATTGGTGCTAATAGAATAGCATTAATAAATTGCTTTGAACCAGTTGTAATATATATTTTGTCTTCAATATTTTTAGGCACCATCCTTAACATTGGTCAATTAATTGGTTTCCTAGTTGTTATTATATCATTGTTAATTATGACATATGAGAAAGATACCAATGAATTAGATAAGTATATTAAAAGAAAAGGAATTTTATTACAAATATCCGCAGTTATACTTAGCAGTATAGGTATAGTTATGATTAAACCAGTATTATTAAAAATTAATAATGATATAAATATTCAATTATGGTTAACCTTTTTCAGATTGCTGCCAGGTATGATAACTGCTTGGATAGTTCTATTATTTCAAAAGAAAAAAATCAGATTAAGTCAGCCATTTTTACAATTAAATTTAATTGTTAAGATTTTATTTAGCTCAATTTTAGGCACTTTTATAGCATTGAGCTTTTGGATTATTGGATATGCAAATATTGAACACCCGCCAGTTGCTAGTATATTAGGTCAAACATCAGTTATATTTATAATTTTATTATCATGGTTTTTTTTAAAAGAGAAAATTACAAAACAAAGAATAGTTGCAATGTTATTTGCATTATCAGGAGTCATATTAACGATATATAGCTAATGATAAAATTGTCTGAAAAACCATTATATAAAATGGAATCATAATCGATTTTCTACAAAAAAACTTTTGTTTAAATTTAATTCCACAATATAAAAATGCAGTACAATAGTATATTGTAATATCAGATAAATAAGGCCCTAAGTTTAAAAAATGATATAAAGCTGTATCTATAATTAGGAGTATACTAATTAGTGATAAACTATTATAAATTAATTTACTCACTAACAAACTATTTTTTTAACCACAAAGTATATGTTGCATCTTTACATAAATTTTGAGTTTTGATTTTTTTAAAATGTTTTTTAACAACACTTTGATTGATTGGGAAATATTCATTTATATGTTGGTTATTTTTAGAAATAAATGATATATGTAAATATTTGGCAATTTTAAAAAAAATTTTATAAATAGACCTTCCTCCAATAACAAATACTTTATCAATTTTTTCTTCATTTAAATAGTTAATACAATTATCTAAGCTATTGAATGTAATACCCCCAGTTTGTTTTTTTGATGAAAGGATAATATTATTTCTATTTGGTAGGGGCTTAATAGGTAGTGAATCCCAAGTTTTTCTACCCATTATAATTGTAGAATCCATCGTAATACTTTTAAAATTTTTTAAATCCTCTGGAATATGCCATGGCAATTTTCCGTTACATCCAATACCACCATTTTTATCTTCTGCCCAAATTAGATGTATTTCCATTACACTGCAACAGGGAATTTAATAATTGGATGATGTTCATAATTTACCAATTTAAAATCTTCAAATGACAAGTCCCAAAAAGGTTTATTTGATATCTCAAGACTAGGTAATTTAAGTGGCTCCCTTTTCATTTGTTCTTTTAAGCCTTCTATGTGATTTTCATAAATATGAGCATCATTAATATAATGAGAAAACTCACCGACTTGAAGATTAGTTTCTTGTGCAATCATTTGTGTTAAAGTAGCATAGCATGCAAGGTTGAATGGTATTCCCAGTGCTATATCACCACTTCTTTGGGTTAAGTGGCAATTTAATTTACCGTTTGTCACATTGAATATAAAAAAGGCATGACAACTAGGTAATGCAATTTCATCTAAAACTGATGGATTCCATGCAGTGATAACCATTCTTCTTGAGTCTGGATTATTTTTAATTAAACTTATAACTTCTTCAATTTGATTAATATAGGTTTTTTCATATTGTCCAGACGTAGAATTTTTTGAAAATTTCTCCCATTTAACCCATTGATATCCATACATTTTTCCTATTTCCCAATTTTTTTCCTTACTGGTCCATGCATCCCATATTTTTGTATATTGTCTAAGATTTCTAATGTGCGTTTCACCATTTAAATACCATAATAGTTCTCTTATAACTGAATTAAAAAATATTTTTTTTGTTGTAAGTAAGGGAAAACCAGCAGCTAAGTCAACTTTATAGTGGTATCCAAAATACATTATTGTATCAACACCAGTCCTATTATTTTTTCTAATACCTTCATTTAATACAGTGTTAACTAAGTCTTTATATTGTTTCATTATTTTAAATTTCGTTTTGTGTGACCATTATAAATTTGTCTGGGACGATTTATCTTGAAATCAGGACTGTTTAGCATTTCTTTCCAATGTGCCAGCCAACCAGGAAGTCTACCTAAAGCAAACATCACTGTAAACATATTAGTTGGTATACCCATTGCTCTATAGATAATACCTGAGTAGAAGTCTACATTTGGATATAGGCCACGTTTAATAAAATATTCATCTTCCAATGCTATTTGTTCTAGTTCTTTAGCTAAATCTAATAATGGATCATTAATTTTTAACTTTTGTAAAACTTTATCAGCAGCAGATTTTATGATTTTTGCTCTGGGATCATAATTTTTATAAACTCTATGTCCAAATCCCATTAATCTAAAAGAAGATTTTTTATCTTTTGCCATTTGAACATATTTTTTATAATTACCACCATCATTCCTAATTTTTTTTAACATTTCTATCACCGCTTGATTAGCACCTCCATGTAATGGTCCCCAAAGTGCAGATATTCCTGAAGATATTGCTCCAAATACATTTGACTTACTGCTACCAGCCAGTCGCACTGTTGAAGTAGAACAATTTTGTTCATGATCGGCATGTAGAATTAGTAATAAGTTTAAAGCCTCAACTAAAACCGGATCAGCATGAAATTCTTCTTGTGAATCTGAAAACATCATGTGTAGAAAATTTTCTACATAATTTAGTTCTTGATCTGGGTAAATAAATGGGAGACCATTAAATTTTCTATAAGAATAAGCTGCTATTGTTTTTACTTTTGCTAAGATTTTAATAATATTTAATTCTATTATTTCTTCATCTTCAGATTCTGATTCAGGATGAAAGGCAGATAGTGCAGTCACCATTGAGGATAAAGTAGCCATTGGATGGGCATTCAATGGAAATCCGTCAAAGAATCTCTTCATATCTTCATGAATATTGGCATGTTGTCTTAATTTTTTACTAAAATATTTTTTTTCATCAATATTAGGGAATTCCCCATTAAGTAATAAAAAAGCTGTATCTGTAAAGCTTACTTTTCCTGCTAGTTGTTCAATCGGATACCCTCGATATCTTAGAATACCTTTTTCTCCATCAATAAATGTAATATTACTTATACAAGCACCAGTATTTGCATAGCCAGGATCTAAAGTAATATATCCTGTTTCTTTTCTTAGTTTTGTAATATCTATTCCGTTCTCATTTTCAGTACCTTCGATTATTGGTAGTTCGATTTCTTTACCATTGATATTTATTTTGATTGAATTCATTATCGCCTTACCTCAGTTTTTTAATTTTTTAATTAACTTAAATTTAACAATTATGATAGCAGATTATAAATTTTTTTTTATTTTGTAATAAAAAAAGTTGAATTAAAATATTAAAATAATTTATATTCTAAGCAGTGATTGTTACTGCTTGTTTTGGAGAATGGTTTTAAATCCGACGAAAAAACCACCAAAAAAAAGGAAAAATCCTGAGCCAGGTAATTTAGGCTCGAATATTAAGCTTCAAGGCTGAATTTTATATTAGGCAAAAACCAATGTTGCTGAAATTAATTAAATCAGATGGACATTCTGTCTATCTAAACAAATATAAAGGATATTAAAAATATGTCAAAAATCGAACAAATGTTTGATTTCCAAGGGAAAACTACAAAATTAATCGGCTCAGGGAGAACACAAGCATATAGAGAAATTTATAATCACTTATCAGAAAAACAAGATTCAAATGAATTACCAATTCATGAAAATTATCTTGGAAATAATGAATTAGCTCAAAATATTTATACTAAAAAATATTTTTTAAAAGATTTAGATAATAATTGCATTGAAAAATCTCCTGAGGACGTATTTAAAAGATTAGCATCTTTCCTAGCAACCTCTGAACTTTCTAAAACAAAACAAAAAAAATGGGCTGAAAAATTTTATACTGAACTTTATGAAGGAAGATTCGTATCTGGAGGGAGAGTTCTTGCTGGAGCTGGTGATTTATATAGAGTGAAAACTCTTGCTAATTGTTTTGTTGCAAAAATTGATAGAGATGATATTGATTCGATTTATAAGGCTGCATTTGAATGTGCAAGAACATATTCATATGGAGGAGGAATTGGAGTAGATATTTCGAGTTTACGGCCGAAGGATTCCATTGTTCATAATGCGGCAGATAGCTCAACAGGTGCTGTATCATTTATGGAATTATACTCGCTTACTACAGGCTTAATTGGTCAAAGTGGAAGAAGGGGTGCATTGATGTTAACAATAGATGTTAAGCATCCTGATATTAAATATTTTTTGAATGTAAAAAAAGATCCTAATTGGGTTACAAGTCAAATTGTTGAACAATGTAGTTGGTCAGGGTTATTTAACGAAAAAGAATTAGATACCATAAAAAAGCAAGTCATGGAAAATACACAAGTTAGATTTGCTAATATTTCTATAAAAGCAAGTGACGAATTTATGCAGTCTGTAAGCGAAGAAAGAGAATTTGGTGATGATACTTTCTTAATATATAAGAAAAAAAATAAAGATGTTGTCATGGATGCAATTCAAGATGAAGATAATATCCATTATTCTTCAGGTATTCCATCGAAAGAAATTGAGGATTATGAACTTCTAAAAACGTTTAATAGTTTTGATGCGCTAAATGAATGGTTAGATAATAATGATTCATATAAAAATCTTTCCAAAATTAATCAAGATAACTTTAATAATGCTAAAAATAGAGATGTTTTTGGTGATTATATTGTGCCATTAAAAAATAAAAATCATGATTTAGCAATCAAGCAAGCAGGAGATTTTTTACTTTATTTTAATAGTGATGCTACAAATGAAGTTAGAGAGCTTGTTAAGTCACGTACTATATGGGATCAATTTGTTGAAGGTAACTATAGAACTGCAGAGCCTGGATTAATTTTTTGGACAACTATGAGTAAATACTCTCCTTCAAACTATGTAGGAAGGCCTATAATTTGTACTAATCCTTGTGCAGAAGTTCCTTTGGAAGATGGGGGAGCGTGTAACTTAGGTTCAATTAATTTATCTCGATTTGTAAATGAGGGATTTTCGCCAAATGCTTCTATTGATTGGGATCAATTGGCTGAAACTACAATGATATTAACTAGATTTTTAGATAACGTTGTAACGTGGAATGAAGATTTAAATGCTTTATCAAAACAAAGGGATGCAGCAAAAGAAACACGAAGATTAGGATTAGGTGTGATGGGAATAGCCGATATGTTAAATCAGCTCGGTTTAGGTTATGATTCCGAAGAAGGTACAGAAATTATTGAAAAAACATTAAAATTTATTACTAATGCAGCTTATCAGGCATCAGCAACTTTAGCTGGTGAAAAAGGTCCATCCCCTATTTATGATTATGAAAATTATATGAAATGTCCTTTTATTGAAGAAGCATTAAATGATCAAACAAAACAAACTATTGCTGAAAATGGGATAAGAAATATTGCAATAATGTCTATTGCTCCAACAGGATCTATATCTAATATCGTACTTTCCTACAAAAATGGAAATAAAAATTATATTGGTGTTTCTGGTGGTGTTGAGCCAATTTTTGCAACCCATTATACAAGAAGAACAGAGTCATTCAAAGATGATAATAGATTTTATAAGGTATTTCATTCAACGGTTCAAGCATATATAGATCAATATGATTTACAATCGAAGATAGATGAATTGGGTGAAGAGGGTGATGTAGAATCTGTACTTCCAGAATTTTTAACAAGAACTTCTCATAAAATAGATTCTAGAAGAAGAGTTGATATTCAAGGTAAAATTCAAAAGTATATTGACCACAGTATTTCATCTACAATCAATTTACCAGAAGATGTTCAGCCAGAGTTGATATCTGATATATATATTCAGGCTTGGCAAAATAAGCTAAAGGGCGTTACAATATATAGAGATGGAAGTCGATTTCCAATACTAAGTACGAAAGGTGAGTTAACTAAATTTCAACAAGAGAAAGATAAGAAATTTGTGATTACTAATGATGATGGAGAAGAAGTAGAAGTAAATGGTGATGATATAATGAAGTTAGCTGATGGTTCTTTAGTTACAATGTATCATTACTTAAAAAATTCAGAAAAAGGTATTGAAGAAGTTTTATCTAATACAAAATTTGAGGATGCAGTAAGTGATTAAATTAAAGAAAAATTTTAAAGTTAAAGAAGTTCAAGTAAAAGATATAACACAAAAAGAAAACGTAAGTTCTCCTAGCACAAATTCTGCCATTAGGCCAGAGGTTGTTAATGCTAAGGTTTACAAAGTTAAAAGTGCATTTGTCAAAAATGCCGTTTTCATTACACTGAGTTATATTGATACACATTCTGGCAGGAAGCCAATTGAAATTTTTATAAACTCAAAAGATTTAAATCGTTCTGCAGAGTATGTTGTCCTTACTAGATTAATTTCAGCAATATTTAGAAGAGCAACTAATCCAATGTTTATTTTAGAAGAATTACATGGTATTCAT
>Ga0208624_1000467_pt1 | contig 21182 bp, 22 predicted proteins | sample Knorr_S23_td_DCM_FD_185607 | JGI IMG/M metagenome (GOLD analysis project Ga0208624, IMG submission 185607) | Marine microbial communities from Southern Atlantic Ocean transect - Knorr_S23_td_DCM_ad_71m_LV_A (SPAdes) (version 2) | ecosystem: Environmental > Aquatic > Marine > Oceanic | place...
GATCAGACTAAGGCGAAGCGTGCTCCGAATAAAACGACCCAAAATGCGCCTGCCAGTATGGCAAAGGAGAAAGCCAGAACGCATCGTAAATTCGGCTGACGCCGCTGCATTTGCAACGATTGGAGTACTTTCGCAATGAAAGGCTACTCCACGCGCGAAGTGGCTGAGCTCATCGATCTGCCGCAAGAAACCATCCGGGAAATTGCCCACGGCGTGCTAGATCTGGATCGACAACCCCGGGGTCGTTATCGCTTTAGTTTCCAGGATATTGTGGTCTTGCGTACAGCCAGAGAATTGCTGCAGGCCGGCGTCCGTCGTTCACGTATTAACCGTACACTGATTCGGTTGTCCGATCGCCTCCCGCGAAGTAGACCGCTGACGTCCTACCGGATCAGCGGCGATGCAGGTGAAGTGGTCATCCAGGAAGATGAGCGCATGTATAGCGCCAACACCGGCCAGTATCATTTCAATTTTTCGGTTGCTGAACTTGCCGGGACAGTCGCGCCGCTGGCGAAGAAAAACGTCGAAGAAGCTGAGCTTGAGGCAGATCATCTAAGTAGTGATGATTGGTTTGACCTGGGGGTCGATCTGGAAGCTGTCAGCCCGGAAGACGCACCGACAGCATACCTGCGCGCATTGGAGTTGGACCCAAAACATTCAGATGCTCATGTGAACCTGGGTCGTTTAAAGCAGGAAGCAGGCGACCTGAATGCGGCTGAACACCATTACCGACAGGCACTTGAGGCCGAACCAGATAACGTCCTGGCTGCATTCAACCTGGGCACTTTGATGGAGGATATGGGACGGGTTTCCGATGCCATTGATGCTTACAAACGAGCCCAGAACTTTTCCGACGCCCATTACAATCTGTCTCGTCTCTATGAGCTGATTGGCGAACATGCAGAGGCCTTGAAGCACCTTAAGATCTATCGAGCCATGACGGATCCAGATAGCCCACGTTAGATGACGACTATTCTGGCCTTACACGGCGCTAGCGGACCAGCCTTGAACCTGCGGATCACAGTTCACAACATGATCGAGCCCCCTCACCAGTACTGATGAACAAACGAAGCGAAACACGCGTCAGCCACAACATCCGCTATGATAAAAAGCGCATGCATCCGACGAAGAACCCGAACGCACGGATTTTGAGAAGTGGCAGAGCGCGTTCGACAACATCTTCGGCTAAAAGTGGGGTCGGAGTATAAACTCCTCCTGCTTTAGTAGAATTTAGGAGTCAGAGTAGTAGTTTTTACTCTGACCACTGGTTGCTTTATCGACTAGTGCACCACCGGCCCAAACGACTCCAGGGCAACGTGATTGAGCCGATTCCCTAAAAGGGTCACTTTGCCCTGCTCCCGCTCAACGCCGTCAGCTGAATACTCAAAGTGATATTCACGCCACAACCGCCATCGATCATTCACGTCCCGTGACATCGAGATCCGCACCTGATGGACGGTCTGGTCCAACAATTGAACGTCTTGTCGTTTGCACTCCCGACGCGCGCATTCGACAGCAATGTCTTTGCAACGAATAGCGTTCAGCCAGTAAAGGGCAAAGGCGACGACCGCAATGAGGAGAAGGACTTCTGACATCTGTGCAGTCTACTACCTGCCGGATTGCTTAACATGCTTTCTGCTTTGACGTATATTGCGAACTCTTCGCATCGAACAATTCATAACGTTGAAGCGAAAACCGGAGGGGTGGCAGAGCGGTTGAATGCACCGGTCTTGAAAACCGGCATAGGTTTGTAGCCTATCCAGGGTTCGAATCCCTGCCCCTCCGCCATTTTATATAGCGGAATCATGCACTTATAGGCCAAAGCTAAAGTGTATAATTTCATGCAAAAAGTCTGATTTTCATCAGTTTTGGTCCAATTTTCGCCCAAAATCGGCGATCCTAGATTTGCGTTTTTCCTAGTTCTGATAGAAAGTCTTAGTCTTGTTGAAATCGTAAGAGCCGCGCATTTTGAAAGCCATCGAGCCAATCAAAATAATGATCAAAAGACAGGCGCATTATCGCGTTCGTGTCTGCCAATGAGAGCTCGAGATTTTAGTTGACGAGATTGACGAGACGTAAAAGGTCAAAAAGTCGCACTCGAGTGTGCGGCTAAGATGAATCAAGATATCAAAGTCAAACAAACGACCGCCACGAGCGCAGAAACCGAACAAACCTTCGCGGACCATTTGAACATCGTAAAACGCTTGCGCAATTACACGCTTGAGAGCATCTCCGACGGTGTAACACACGCGCTTAAACAGCGCGGAAGCGCGAGATCGTCGATCACCAAAGCCGCCGTTCATCGCTGGAATAGCGACGAGACTGAGCCGCAAAACCGCGATATGTGGCAAGCAGTCGTGGACTTTTTGAACGAGGATTTGTCCTGGCCGCAAACCGGCGTACGCTCTGAAACGACGACTGTCTCCCAGCGCTTAGCGCGTAAAATCGTCGGTCTGTTTGGTGATCAACAAGAGGCGCTAGTAAAAATCATCAACTCGATGTCCCGATGAAAAGCGGCAACGCCAGCGCGACGATCTGCGCCGATATGGCTAACGGTCAACAACATCGCCTCTGTTGCCGCGCAGGGCGACATCTTGTCGAACGTCCAGAGAGCCTCTTCATGACGCGTCACCTTTTCGCAATACACGCGATCATTCGCGCCATGAACAAGGGCGACAACGATGGCAGAACCTGCTCGATTGATGACGCGTTGTCGATATGCGGCGATGACATGGACGGGCCAGAGTTAATTCAGTCGTTGCGGTGCTTGGGTCGCGTCCCCAACAGAAAAACCTACACAGGCGGTTTCTTCGAAATTACAGGCGACGTTATCGAAATGACCGCGGAATGTTCTGCGGCATATGCTGTCGAAAAGAATGTGTCTGCACTGCGGACATGTAACCTCCTACATCAGAGGTTCCCAGAGCTAGACGAGCCGCCTTTATACAACTTTGTCGCCGACCACCAGCTTGCAGTCGACCGACTAGCGCTGCAACTTTCGCTCACGACGTGGCGACAATTTGCCATCGTGTTCTATCTGTCCTATCGCCACCACCTGGGCGATCAGTTCGTACCGCTCGCAGATGTGGCGAACCAGCTAGATGTCGATAGCAAACGCGTCACGACGTCTATCACTCAGATGTGTGAGAAAATGACCAACCAAATTATGAAACGCCGATGCGCGACAGATGATCGTAGTTTCGAAATTGCCTTGCGCCACAAGCTGCGCGGTCGTTTAGCATTGTTCCACGCGCAGCACGACGGTTTTCTGCCGCAACCTGTGACGTTGGCGATGTTTCAAAAACCCGAAACGGTAAAACTTGCGTCTTTGAAAACCGGCATAGGTTTGTAGCATACGCACCTCTTTGAACGAAAATTGGATTTAGATTTGAGTATTCGAGATGAAATTTGATTCAAAGAACTTAGATTTGGAAGCTCTGGCCGAGGCATACCAACAGCTCGGTTATGTTGTTTTACAGGGGCTGATATCGGAAGCCACGATTGCCAAAATTGAAACGGACCTAGCTTTGGCCCAAAGGCAGCTTGTCGATGGTGATTTGGATGAGAAATATGGGTCACGACTTCTCGATGAGCCAGGAGCCTTAATTGATGGCAAGCCCTATAGGCACTATGTGATCAATTGCTCTGATTTGTCAGCTTCAGTCGCCGAGGCAGCTAGTTTGCAAATTTATAAAGACGTTGCTCGGAGAGTTTTTAATGTCGAGGAACCTTGGTTGAATGACTATGCGCGTTTTGGCGTTGTGTATCAGGACTCGCGCGCGGATGCTGGGTCAAAGTATTCGCGCATAGGTTGGCACTCTGATTTTAACTCTAATGAGGCTAGCGTAGCCTGGCCAAGCTTTGCATTTACTATCCACATAGACAGCACGTCACCAGCCAATGGCTTTCTGAGGGTTGTACCTGGGACGCATCGCAGAGAAATCGATAGAGATGAGATCGGCAGCTGGGCTTTCGGCCCTGTTTCTGGAGAGGTCCCCGTCTTCGCGGAACGCGGCGACGTGATCTTGCACGATTACAAACTTTGGCATTCGGCTGCTCGGGGCACGGCAGATGGCCCGGCGGGGCGTCGCCGTCACGTGCGTGGGTCTTGGTATGGGGGTCAACCCCTGCCGCGGGAGCATGGGATAGGAGAATTTTATAAGAACGCGGCCCGATAAGCGCTTGGATAATCAGCGAGAGTGGCTGAATTCCAAAAAGAAACTTTAGGTCTCCTCCTATCTCTTTGATGCAGCCTTTTATCGAAATCGATGGCGTTAGTAAACGTTTCCACCTGAGTCGCTCGGACTATGTGGATGCGCTGGTCGATATCAGTTTTGAAATCTATAAGAATGAGTTTGTAGCGCTGGTTGGCCCGTCGGGATGTGGCAAGAGTACCTTGCTTCGCATGATCGCAGGATTGGATGAGCCGTCGGACGGGGTAATTAAGGTAGGAGATGATCATCCCCGCGAACTAATAGCCCAGCAGCGTGTTGGAATGGCGATGCAGGAGCATGGCTTAATGCCTTGGTTAGACGCCGCAGAGAACATTAGTTTGCCTTTTCGGTTGGCCGGCTTGCCGATCGACACCGAGCGTGTCGAGGAGCTTCTGGAGCTTGTCAAGCTATCTAAATTTTCAAAGGCTAGGCCGTCGCAACTTTCTGGCGGCATGAAACAGCGTTTAAGTATCGCCCGCGCGCTTGTTTTACAACCGGACTTGTTGATTCTAGATGAGCCGTTCGGTGCGCTAGACGCGGTAACTCGACGGATGATGAACCAGGAACTCCAGCGAATCTGGTCACGGAAGCCAACAACCACCGTGCTCGTCACTCATAGTTTAGAGGAAGCTGTTTTTTTATCAGATAGGATTTTGATGATGTCGCCGAACCCAGGGACCGTTATCTCTGAGTACCTGGTTCCGCTACCTCGTCCGAGAACTTTGCAGACCTCGCGTGAAAAAGATTTTTTGAGTCTAGTTGAATCGGTGACGAGTCGACTGGACGAAATTTGTTCTACAGAACTCCTCTCTTGAAAGATATCTTGGGTTACACACGATGGTGCTTTGGTCTGGTTATCCTGCTATTCGCTTGGGAAATAACTGGCAATCGAGGATGGCTAGGCAGCACTTGGCCGCCACTTTCGTCAATATTTGATTACCTAAATTCGCGCCCCAATCTTGAGCTGCTAATTAGAAATTCTGGCGTGACAGGGGTCAATGCCGTTCTTGGGCTTTTACTAGGAACCCTGATTGGCGCTTTGCTCGCTATATTAGGTTTTCTTATTCCTCGTCTGTATCCGGGACTTTCTACATTTGCGACGTTCGTCAACGCACTGCCGCTGATAGCCCTTGGCCCTCTTCTGATCATCACTGTGGGTGAGGGAGCTACCCCTATAGCTATTGCGACACTTTCAGTTTTTTTTTCTTTTTTCGTTGCCGCGATATCTGGCATCAACCAAACAACCGCAATTCAGCGAGATGTTACCACCGTCTTTGGTGCATCGAGATGGAAACAACTTCGTTTTGTTCAACTGCCGGCCGCCGTCCCTCGTCTGTTTGACGGGTTAAAATTGGGCGCAAGTGCTGCCGTTTTAGGCGCGATTTTAGGTGAATGGTTCGGTTCCGGGCGCGGCCTAGGAGTCATATTGGTGAGCGCAATGCAAAACTTCCAAATTGAATTGCTTTGGAGTGCCGCGCTGTTCGGAACTTTGCTGACCATCACTGGTTTCGTATGTATTTCTCTGATTCAGTTCGCTTTCTTCCGGCGGTATTTATGATGCGCGTCTGGTTTGCCAGGGCTATTGTTCGTTACTGGACCATATTGATTTTGTTGGTTTTTTGGCAGGTTCTTGTCACGGTGAATGACTACAACTCGATCGTCGCACCATCGCCTATTCAGGTGGGAACCGCACTTCTTTCGGATCCTGAATATTTCATGTTCCATGCTTGGTACACTTTGAGCTCGGCAGTCGGCGGTTTGATCCTGGGTATTGCGATGGGTACCATCGCCGCGTCGCTATCCTGGGCGACACCGTTATTTCACGGTTTACTAATGCCAATGAGCCTATTTTTTCGCTCAATCCCAATCGTCGCGATGATTCCAATTATTGTGCGCTTGGTTGGCTACGGAAGTCATTCCGTCATTATGATCACCGCCATACTCACTTTTTTCCCGTGTTATCTACTTTTTCTCTCTGGCCTAGAAGACGTAAACAGTACCCGGAGAGACTTTTTTTCATCCCTTAACTGTCAGCCTAAAGGATTTAAGATGCTGACTTTTTTTCGATATTTAGCGCTGCCTAGTGCGATGCCTAATCTCCTAGTCTCTGTCAGGTTATTGGCACCAATATGTATTTTAGTCGCTTTGGTGACCGAATTTTTGATGGGCTTGCAGGGCCTAGGGTATGTGATGACCAGCGCTCGTAGCACTTTGCAAATGGACGTCTCTTGGGCCGCTGCGATTATATCTTGCCTCCTGTCAGTGGGGTTCTACCTTGCTGCAAGTGCGGTGGAGCAAAAGTACCGGTCAAAATGGAGTGATTGAGGTAGGCTTTGGAAAAAAATAACGGTGGTATCTTGATCAATAGGCGACGCGCGTTAGCTCGAATAGGAGCAATGGCGGTGACAATGCCTAGTCTGGTTAAATTCTTTGGTGGGTCGACTGTTGCCTCCGGTTTGCTGCATGGGTGTGGCAGTGAAGAAGTAGCATCGGAGGATGTGTCGCAGTTGAGGGTGGCCCTTGCGTGGATAAATAACGTTGAATATGCCGGACTTTTTGTAGCCCAGGCAAAAAACTTCTACAGTTCTTATGGCGTGAAACCGATCTTTCTCCCTGGCGGTCCGAATGCTCCTATGCCCACAGTGAGTGTGGCTGCGGCAGCCGCCCAGCTAGGTTTTGACAATGACCTTCGGCGCTTCATTGAAGCTATTAACCTTGGTAACGACTTCGTGATTATCGGGGCGCAATACCAGCGATCTCCTGGCGGTGTAATATCGCTTGCTAATCGCCCTGTTCGACGAGCTGAAGATTTAGTGGGTTGCCGTTTCCTAGGGCAGGAAGGCGTTAAAACGATCGTAGACGCGGCGTTAACGCTTGCTGGGCTGCCATTGGAATATACCTATCTTCCGGCTGGATACTCGGTTTCGTCCCTAGTGGAAAATCAGGGTGATGCCTATTCTGGTTTTGCGGTAAATCAGCCGGTGACTCTTGAAAACGAATATGGGATGAAACCGAATATTGATTATTTTTTCACGAGCTGGGCTGATTTGGGGCTCCACGGCTACGCGAATATGCTTTTTTGCCAACGTAGGTTTTTGGATGAAAATTTCCAAGAAGCAGTGAGCTTTTTGGCCGGAACAATTCAGGGCTGGCGCGCTAACTTTCAGAACCTAGCTTTCGGTGTCGACCTAGTATTGAATGAACACGGCAGAAACCTTGGGTTAGATCGCGCTCAGCAGATGAAGCAAAATCGTATTCAAGCCGATTATATGAGGAGCGATCTGACTCAGCAAAAAGGACTCTTCTGGGTAGATGCGGGCGTGCTGGAGGAAAAAATGTACCCGTCCTTACTCGCAGGTGGGATAGAGGAACTCCCGGATGCAGATTCTGTTGTCGACACGCGCGTTCTGGAGGCTGCTTACGAACTTATTTCAAAACCAAGTTGAAACGGTGTGCACCTTGAACCATGCAGCAGCGTCTCAAACCGAAACGCTGTGCACGCTCACCACTAAAGCACTCCTCAGAATTTGTAGCTCAAAATTACCGACACTGTTTGACCTTCGGACGGCTTAACAACTAACGATTCGAACAGATCAGCAGATGTGAAGTAATTCTTTTTAAGGACCACCTTGCCATGATCGAAGCATTCGACTGTTTCCACACTCAAGCTTATATTGCCGGTCAATGGGTGGACGCGCTCGACGGCTCAACCTTCGAAGTATTGAATCCTGTTGATGACAGCGTCATCGCTGAAGTTGCAAACTGTGGCGGCAAAGAAACGGAGCAGGCCATTACAGCTGCTCACAACAGCTTGATACCCTGGAGCACAAAACCGGCTAAAGAGAAAGCACGGCTGATGCGTGCTTGGTTCGAAACCATCGTGGCAAACGCTGAGACCTTAGCCACTCTCCTGACCTTGGAACAAGGTAAGCCGCTCGCGGAAGCAAGGACCGAAATCAACTATGGCGCCAGCTATATAGAATGGTTTAGTGAGGAAACTAAACGTACCTACGGTGATGTTATTCCTGCACCGGGTGCAGACAAGCGAATAATCACTATTAAACAACCGGTAGGTGTGGTCGCCTGCATAACACCGTGGAACTTTCCTACAGCGATGTTGGCTAGGAAGATTGCCCCAGCACTTGCTGCGGGGTGCACTGTAGTCTGCAAACCTGCCAACGAAACGCCGTTATCTGCTCTGGCTCTGGCTCACTATGCGGAAGCAGTAGGCATTCCAGACGGGGTCATCAATATTCTATGTGGCAAAACTGACGAAATAGGTGCGACCCTGACTGGCAGCAATGAAGTGCGCAAACTGACGTTTACTGGCTCTACGGCAGTCGGCAAAAAACTCACCGCTGATTGTGCAGCGACTATGAAACGCACCTCGATGGAACTAGGTGGCAACGCACCTTTTATTGTTTTTGCCGACGCCGACATCCCTGCAGCAGTGAATGGCCTCATGGCTTCCAAGTTTCGTAATTCAGGCCAAACCTGTGTCTGCGCCAACCGAATCCTAGTACAAGACAGCATTTACGACGACTTCGCCAAGGCATTACAAAACGCAACCGAAAAACTCGTGCTTGGCGATGGCGTAAAACCGGACACAACAATCGGGCCGTTGATACACAGCAAAGCAGCACACGATACCTATGCCCGTTTAGCCAAAGCGGTACAAGAGGGTGCAAAAATGTATTGGCCCGCTTCAATGCCAGAGCATGACGGCAGCAACTTTATACAACCGATTATTCTTACCGATGTCGACGAACACATGTCCATTTGTGTCGAAGAAATTTTTGCGCCAATAGCACCGCTGCTGCGATTCAACGCTGAAGCCGACGCAATCAGACTCGCAAACAATACTCAAGCCGGTCTCGCCGCCTACGTTTATACCAAAGACATAAAGCAGATGATCCGCGTGGCTGAATCTTTGCAATACGGCATGGTGGGAATTAACGAGGGCATCATTTCTAACGAAATGGCGCCTTTTGGTGGCGTAAAAGAGTCAGGCAATGGGCGCGAGGGCTCGAAGTACGGACTCGACGACTATCAGGAGATCAAATACATCTGCCTCGGCGGTCTATAAATTCAATATTTTGGAACTCGGTGTCCCCTACCTTGCGCCATTTGGTGAAGCTAGGTTTCAGCGGTCCTCGAATCACCGCGCACCATCCGATTTCACGGTCGCCTCGCAGGTTGTCTTCGGGGAAGTAATCATAGCTCTCAGGTTTGAGTCTTCTTGACCGCTGTTGCAATGAACTAACGTTCAGCTCGCAATACCTAGCGTCGTCGCTACCGGTGCTCTCAAACCGAACCATTGACGCCGGATTGTCGTATAGATGCCGATGACAAGACTTGAACTAAATCATAGAACTCGATCGGAACTTTGGAACTACCTCAATCAGATTTTTTCTGACGACCTCGTCTACCGAGACCAACATCCAAGCCACTTAGTCGGCGAGACTCCGGCGCTTGAGCATTTAAAACGTGCCATTAACCCCAGCGAATATGGTCGCACACGTAACTTTTACTCTGGGAGTGTGACGCGCTTGTCACCTTACATCAGACACGGGCTCGCAAAGAAACCCGACATCGTAGATATCGCGCTATCTAAGTACGCAAAGAGCACCAGCGAGAAATTTCTTCAGGAGTTAGCATGGGGAGAATTCTGGTCTGCAGTGGCGGAGCGATTGGACGGCGATCTTTGGTCTGATCTCGAGCCTTATAAAACTGGCTATGATCCCAAAGATTACGCAGACGAATTGCCGCGAGACATCGTCGATGCTTGCACGCCGAGTGCAGCGATGAATCACTTTATTCGCGACCTAATGAGCGACGGTTACGTTCACAACCATGCGCGAATGTATCTTGCTGCGTATATTGTGCACTTTCGGCGTATCAAATGGCAGGCTGGCGCTCGCTGGTTCATGGTGCACTTACTGGATGCCGACCTCGCATCGAACAATCTATCGTGGCAATGGATTGCCAGTACATTCAGCCATAAGCCCTATATCTTCAATCTCGACAATGTCCGGAAATATTGTGGCGACGCAGTAAACTGCGACCCATCTGACAACACAGAACTGGAAGGCTCTTACCATCAACTGACTAAGCGCCTCTTTAAGGCCGGGCTATGAGAAAGACGTTGTGGCTTCAGCCTGATGATCTAAACCCACAAGTCCTGCAGGCAGAACCTTGGGACGAGGTGGTCTATGTATTCGATCCTGAATGGCTCGCCAAACGGCCTCATTCTCTTAAACAAATCCATTTTATTTGTGAAGCACTCGCATCACTGCCTACGCCTGTCACGGTCCATCGTGGCAACCCACTAAAGGTTTTCAGTACTGATCGGGAATCGCTTAGCCCGCTCTTCGTCGTTGAGCCAAGAGATATTGAACTGAGAGACCATCTGGCACAGCTGCCGTCATCGGTCACAATCAATTGGCTGCCAAAGAGCGTTTGGCTCCGTGCCCCCGACCAGACATTTAAACGATTCTTTAAATACTGGAACGCCGTCAAAAAACAGATTTGAACCAGCGCATACTTTCCACCTCTCCAAATGCGGATATCGCAAAGCTTATACCGACGCTAATAGATGTCGTTAGGAGCAAGCAACAGGTGGATCTGATAACCAATCGCGTGTTTAAAGATTAGTGGGACCTTCTCTATAGGTGGACAGCCATAGCCTCAATTAACTTCGATGCGCTCGTGACCGCGGACTCCACTCCTCGGCCCACTCCCCAGTCGCCGCAAGCGGCTCGCCTGGTCCGAGAGCAGAGCCAGTAAGGGAGCTTATACGGTTGATCCACCTGCGAGTAGCGCCATCGGTGAAGACCAGGACTCTCTTCTACCTCAATACCTAGAGCTGTGAGAGCTGACAGCATAGCCTGCTTTACTTCGTCTCGTGGAGCATCGAAATGCTGCGCAGACCAGCCCCCACTCGCGTGGGCGACCAGTGTTTTCGCACCCACTCGTCCTGGTTTGCTCGAACTGCACTCGATCCATTCGATCAGGGAGTCCTTAACCACCGCAGCTTCAAATTCTAGCGATTGAGTCGGGATGCCCAGCAACGCAAAACAGGGCGAGTAACGCACCCCGTGCAAATCGACATCCATAATTGATGCCGTCTGTTCGGCAGGTGCAGTGCTTATGACGAAGTCACATTGTTCTACCGACTCATCTTCAAAGTGCACCGAACAAATGTTCTCTTGGCTACTTACTGATCGAACCTCACGCTCAAATTGAACCTCACTAGTCGCTAAGAGTGATTTAACAAGCGCACCCATGGCAGGTGCGCCCACGTAATGTGGCTCGAACCAATCTCTTTTATAGGCCTTAGCACCCGGAGCAAGCGTTAATACACGGGGCGTCCATTCCACAACACTTGAAGAGTGCTGAGATAACACATACTTAAATAGCGGCGTTCGTGCAGTAAAAAAGGGTGCGCCATGATCGAACTGAGCACCATCGACGCGCCGAGTCGCAAGACGCCCTCCAAAGCCTCTGCTTTTCTCAAAAACAATTAATTCATGTCCCATTTTTTGGAGCTCTGAACCGAGATACCCAGCGGCTATACCAGCACCGATTACACCAATTCTCATCTCAATACCTCGCTCATTCAAAACTGTGCCTGTCCCGCTTGTCCCTGGGGCCCAACAACCTGTGAGGTCAGTAAATTGAGCAACGTCCGAATCACTTTCATTCCGACCCAATGGTCCATCAAGTTATGCCCTGACAACCGTTAGACGCGTGCATGGAGGAGATACATTCGATATATCACCAATCACTTGCACTGGTCTTTCTGACGGTGGCTGCTTGCCGAGTTCTGCCAGCGTTTCTCGTGCGTAGACCAGTCTGGCACCAGGTAGTGCAGCTTGGTAGTCGCACGAATCGTTGCATCAGTTCCTTCTGCCTACCCCAGACCAAAGTTGACTAAACCTTGACTAAATGTCCTTCAATGAAGAAGTGCCGTGTGGCCACACCGGCAGCGGACACTAATTTCGAAGCATCAGTCGGAATCTCGCAGACTCTGAACGCGTGGTCTGAACTGCCAAGTTCCGCCGCCAACGCTTCCATCAACTCGGTTACTGCCGTCACCCACGCATGACTCACACAGTGTACGGGATTGCACATATGTTATTCCTGACATCTGTGTAAGTTCCTAACCTGCCAAACTCGCACGCTCAGTGTCAAAACCCACGTTTAGGCAATGCCATGTTATGGTGCATCCAATCGTTAGTGTCAGAGACGCTGCTTGAAGAACCGGCGGGAGTACAGATGTCGATCGTTGACACCCAGACCACTGATCCCCACTCACTGAATGCGCGCTGGGTACTCACCATTTTTCTGCGGACCTGGCCATTCATTCGGCCAGTCGTCAAACATCTGTTCGCCTTTGTGGGATTGTCGGCGATTGTTGGCCTCGTTGCAGCGATCATCACGTTGATATTGATCAACATTGCGACGGCTGGTGTACTGGCGGGTGATCCAATCGGGGGTATGGGAGCGGCAATTTTTTCGCTCGACCCGGCCGTCTATGTGGACGCAGCGTCCCTCGATGAGACGACCCGAAAGACACTGCTCTGGCCATCACTTGCGTTGGCTCTTATGTTGGCGTTGATTGGTGTGCCATCGGCGATGGGGCTGTACTACTACAGCATGTGGATTTTTCAGCAGATCAATCAACTGATGCGCATTCGTCTTGTCGACCAATTGCAAGCCCAGTCGTTGTCGTTTCACGCTCAATCCGAGACCGGTGACGCTATCTACCGCGTTTACCAGGACAGTGCGATGGTGACCCAAATCATCCGATCTATCTTTCTTGATCCACTGATGATGATCGGGCGTTATATGTTCGGATTGTTCTTCGTGTTGGCATTCGATCCATTACTGGCACTCGTGTTGGTCCTTGTGACCATCCCCATCATGATGATTGGGTATTATTTTTCGCCACTCCTCAGGACACGGTTCCGTAGTGCACGGGAAACCAACAGTGCGTTGACGTCATGGATTCAGGAGAGCGTCCAGGGTATTCGAGTCATCAAGGCCACAGGCCAAGAAGCAAACCGGGTTACGGGGTTCAAGGAGCATTCTGAAGAAGCGCTTGCTGCTGCGTTCAGAGCACGCGTCTCGCTCGCGCTCATGGGTATCCTAGTGTTTTCGTCGGTTGGCCTGGCCATCCTGGCGGTTGAGGCACTCGCGGCGATCTGGTCAAACCAGAAAGCAGCAACCTTTGGTCAGTGGATCCTGGTGGGACTAGGGTTCGCTATCTGGAATTTCGGCACATTTTCGGCCGTGCAGAATCGATCCAACAACGGACTAGGTGCGTTGCGCGGTTTCATGGCGATCTGGGGACGAGCGCAAGACATGGCAATGGGACTCGGGCGAGTGTTCGAGATCCTGGATATGGAGCCTGACATCCAGGATGCGCCGGATGCCGTTGATCTACCTCCGGTTAAACGGGGCGTGGAATTTCGCAAAGTGGCATTCGGCTACCTGCCTGATCGACGGTTATTGTCCGGAATAGATTTCGAGGCGGCAAAAGGTACGGTGACCGCGATCGTGGGTCCAACCGGTACGGGTAAATCTACTCTCATGTCATTGTTGCTCAGGCTGGCGGACCCCGACGATGGGCATATCAGGATTGATGGGCAGGATATCCGAGGCGTCACCGTCGATTCCCTGCGCGCATCTATCGCCATCGCCACCCAGGAAAACATCCTGTTCTCGGCGACGGTCACAGACAATATCCGTTTCGCCGTGCCTGACGCAACTGATGAAGCTGTGCAGGCAGCCGCGACCGTCGCCTGTGCCCACGACTTCATCGAAGCCTTGCCCGAGGCCTATCAAACCTATCTGGGTGAACGGGCTACAAAGCTTTCAAGTGGTCAGCGGCAGCGTATTGTCATTGCCCGCGCCGTCATCAAGGACGCTCCCGTACTGATCCTGGATGAGCCAACGGCAGCGCTCGATTCTGAAACTGAAATCGTGGTTCTTGAGAATCTGAAAACCTGGGGTAAGGAACGATGCATCTTTCTGATTACGCACCGTTTATCGACGATTCGACAAGCCGACAACGTCATTTATCTGCGTGATGGTGGCATCCTGGCTCAAGGCGCTCACGACGACCTGATGTCTACCTCCGATGTCTACCAGCAGTTTGTCGCAGCTGAAACAGGGGACGCATCGTGAGCGAGCAACCCGTATTGGACATATCTACCCGGGAAACACTGTCACTGATCCGGCGCACACTACGCCAGGTTTGGCCTTATCGGTACCAGGTGGGTGTCAAACTGATCCTAAGCCTGGTCGGTGTCTCCGTCGTCCTCATCCTGCCGTGGCCCCTCAAAATCCTGATCGACCATGTCGTGATGAGCATCCCCGTCGGTGAAGCACCTACCGTCTATCCCCCCTATGCTCAATGGATGCTCGACATGATGGTTGGCCTGTCTCCCATGGAGATCGTATTGACGATTGTTGGCATGAGTCTCGTGGGGATCGTGCTCATCGGTGCGTTTGGCAACGGTGAGGCCGGCGACAGCACTGAGGGGTATCTGGCTGAAGGACTGGATACCGCGACCAAAAGCGAAAACCAGGTCAACATTTCCGACAGCCGGGTAAGTGGTCTACTCGGGTATTTTGAATATCGCTATCAGCTGCGGGTTACCCATCGGATCAATCACGACCTGCGTTCATTGCTTTACGGTCGTCTGGTGGCATTGCCGATGCTCCGCTTTGCTGATGCCAGCATCGGTGACGCGGTCTACCGGGTCATGTATGACACGCCATCAGTCTCCCGCGTGTGTTATGACATCCTCGTGACGCCCATCGTCAGTTTCTATGCCATCGGGGTCGTGATCTGGACCACCAACTACAGCTTCGCGGCCGTTCCATCGGTCGTCGCCATCGCTTCGTTGGCTTTGCCATTCGTCCTCCTGAGTACGCTGGTCATGACCGGAATAACGCGTCGACGATCGATCGCAAGCCGGCTGGCTGGCGCCGAAACCACTGCCACCGTAGAAGAAGGCATGAGCAATATCGTCGCGGTTCAATCGCTGGGAGCGAACAAACAGCAGAGTGAAACATTTGAGAAAAACAGTGCGGCATCGTTCAGGCGTTTTCGTTTGTTTGAGTTCATGAACGTGCTGCTTGCAGGTGCTCAAGGTACCATCATCATCGGTCTGGTTCTGTATGTGTTCTATGACGTCGCGACCGCCATCATTGAGGGACGGATGTCTGCGGGCGACTACGCGGTGCTGTATGGATATTTCTATCAGATCGCCTTTGCCGCAAGCGCCATCGGCGCGATCTGGTTTAATCTGCAGAATTCCCTGGCTGGAATGAAGCGGGTTTACGACATCATCGATAATCCGACAGATACACAGCATTTCGGACAGCACGTGCTCGGCGAAGACTTGAGGCAAGTCACGCTTGATGGTGTCAGTTTCGACTATCCGGATGGCACGCAAGCACTCAACAATATTAATCTGACCGCCAATGTCGGTGAGATGATCGCCTTTGTAGGCACTACAGGAGCCGGTAAATCCACCCTCGCCTATCTGTTCCCAGGTTTCATTCAGCCGAGTTCGGGCCGTGTGCGATTCAATGATACGGACCAGTCCAAGCTTTCTATCGAGTACATCCGGCGCAACGTCAGCTTTGTCTTTCAGGAATCCGTCGCCTTTGATGACACCGTCGCCAACAACATCCGCATGGGGAACGTAGACGCCGACGATGGCAGATTACGTCAGGCTGCTGAAACCGCAGGCGCCTTACCGTTCATCGAAGATTTACCGCAAGGCTTCGATACACGCGTCGGCCAGTCAGGCTCGACGTTGTCTGTTGGTCAGAAACTACGTTTGTCTATTGCACGTGGCCTGGTTTCCGATGCGCCCATACTCGTCCTCGATGAACCAACTGCGGCACTCGATCCAGAGACAGAGAATGCGCTGGTTGCCGCCTTACAGGCGGAACGATCTCGACGTCTGCTGATGGTCATTGCCCATCGACTGTCCACCATCCGTTCTGCCGATCGGATCGTCTTCATTGAACAGGGTCGAATTCTGGAAACTGGTAGCCATGACGAGTTGATGGCGATCGAGAATGGAGCCTATCGTCGATTCGTGGATCTCCAAGTCGGCACAGTTGCTTAGGTGAGCTCTAGGCGCGCACTTCAAATTGCGGAAAGTGCTGGATGTCTCGTACCTCGGAATACAACTCATCTACCCTTGCAAAAGCGGGTCCTGAACGTGCCCACTCGATCAATGATGCCACCCGAGCTTCGTGCCCGGTGGCTACAAACTCAACACGACCATCGGCAAGATTGCGCACCCAACCCGTGAGCTGAAGACGCAAGGCTTCATGCTGCATAGATGCACGATAAGCCACCCCCTGGACACGACCGGCTACCCATCCATAGACCGTTTTGTCTGCCAATCTCTGCCTCTCCAGGACCATCCTGGGTGAGTGTACCCAATTCGTTGCGATTGACACTGCCTCTTGGGGCCTAGAACTATGAGGTAGGTACACTTTCCTCTGAAATAGGTACACTGTTTCAAGAAATTCAGAGCGAGAGGGCTCTATGGACAATCTAACCGTGACTGAAGGAATCAAGTCGCTGGGCATCGAGCAATATGCTGAGGAGCTTGAGGAAACCGGACTCACTGTAGTTCCTCCCGAGGTCAACAATTTCGGCGAGGCGCGAATGGACGAAGTCGTCAAGCGAATTCTCGATCGCGCGAAAGCGATGACTGGCGTCAATTTCACCATTGAAGACGGACCGCTTGAGGAACTAGAGTTTCCTATGCCCAACATTCCAGAGAAGGCTCTGGAGCAATTGAAAGCCTCCAACATGGCGGATGCGATACTCAAGCCTACACAATTCCTTATTCAGAAGCTGACCCATGAGCATAGGATTTTTCGCGACCTCGCGCTGAATCCAGCATCTGTGGCACTACAGAACTTCATTATGGCGGGCCAGACAAGGCTTTCCAGCGTGAACTGTTTCGTCAAATGGCAGGGCGATTTTGGTTACGGACCGACGCTCGGGCTGCATGCGGATCAGGCAGCGACGCCGACCCCATGGGGCGCTGTTGCTCATAGTGCTAACAGCACCTGGTGTCTAACTGATTACACGCTGGACGGAGGCGCACTCGCCTACATTCCCGGATCGCACAAGGAAGGTAGACCTGCACCACCACCCGATCGCGTCAAAGATGCTATCCCTGTCGAAGCACCTCGAGGCTCGTTGATTGTCTTCCATGGCGCCACCTGGCATGGCGCATTTCCTCGGAAAGAGAAAGGACTGCGACTTGGGCTCGCGGTTTATCACCGTCATGCGGCCAATCTGCCCCAGGAAGACATCCCCGGGTTGACGTCTGACGCAATGATTGCTGATACCGATGATCCCAAGGCCTATCGCACAATTTCAGGCGTCGACGACAAGTTTCCGTATCGAGAGGAACAGAGCGAGGCCGTGCCACACCTAAAAGCGGCGACAGGCTGACGTCTCTCTCTAGCCAGCTACATTTCGTAGTCTCCAAAGCAGAGCAGCCTCAGTATGTCCGTATCGCGTCGGTGTAGTGATCCCCAAGTCAGTGGAGAGTCGCCGTTGGCATCACGCGCATCAGGTTCAGCACCGGCAACCAGTAAGGTCCGGATGACGGCAATCGACGAATAAGCAGCGGCTCTGTGGAGTGGTCGTTCGCCGCGTACTTTTACGGCAATCATGAAATTGGCGGTCACAACGCCCGTTCCGCATGCTTTGTTGGGATTGGCACGGGCCGCCAACAGTGCATTGATGATCTGCAGTTGGTATTGATCACCACCACCTCCCGCCAACGCATGATGTAGCGGTGTTTCGCCGGAGGTGCCGCGACCTCGGTCGGGGTCGGCACCGTGCTGTAACAATCTTTGAACAATCGTTGGGTGGCCAAGAAAGCAATGCGCTGCCAATAGCGTCACGCCCTCTGTACCACCATCCACTGTCGTATTCGGGTCGAGTCCCTGCTCGAGTCGCCGCGCGATCAGCTCAACATCATTCGAGAGTAAATCGTGAGTATCGGGCATTGCGCTTTATGCCAGTGAAACGGCAGGTTGTTCAAGTATCCTGACGACGCCTCGATCACCATTAACCTCGACCAGCTGTCCATCCTCAAATTGCTCTAACACCTGAGGAATCCCGCTGACACAGGGCTTCCCGTATTCTCGAGCGACCAACGCTCCGTGTTGCAGTTCTCCCCCAATCTCAAGGACTATAGCTGACGCGTTGATGAAAAGGGGTGTCCAGCCAGGATCCGTCGTTACGGCGACAAGCACATCTCCGGGTTCAATCTGCTTGTCGAACGGGTTGAGCAAACACTTGACGCGACCGGTGACAACGCCGGGCGATACCGATGCACCCATCACAAGATCGTCATCCAGATCATCGGGTACGTTTGCCAGTGTAATCTTTGGTATGCGACCCCGTGAATCGATGAACATGGGGAAGCTTGGGACCCGTTCACGTTGTTGCTGTTGAAATGTTGTGGCCGAACGTGCGGCTCGTAGATCAAAATTGGAATCGACGATCGCCCTATCGACATCATCCATGGACACATCAAAGATATGGTTGATTTCATCAAGGCGATTCGCCTCAACAAATTGCTCTGCTCGATACATCAGCTTCTTTCTAAGGCGAGCATACATCTGCAATATGTGGTGCTTGAAATACTCGCGAGCACCTGAGTAGTCGATACATCGCTGGTAGCAACGTTCGAGTACACGCCGTTTACGTCCAGTCAGTCGTTCTGACATTTCTTTGAAGGCGGCTTCTCGGCAAGAAACTTTTTCTGCATGCATTATGCGTGGATCAAACGTGCCACCGCTTGAGGCAATACTAGCCATCTGCTGCAACGCCAAGATCGGTGAATCACCATATCTTTCGTTGCCGATTTCCATCTCCAACGGACCTCTGACCCCAAAACGGGCGACGAACGCGTCCCAGGCCACCAAAAATCGCGCTGGCAAATTGCGTTCGATAATGCTGGTTGCCAGGGCGTCAATATCGTCGAACAGTTCCTTCGGCAACATCATTGCAAGATTGTGCATAGCGAGGCCCATCTGGACCACCATGTCGTCCTCATAACCCGCACAAATGTCGTCTGCCAATCGCTTAAGTTCGTCATCTTTCCCTGCCAATGCACGTATACGCGCCTGGCAGAGCAGGACAAGGACCGTCGCGGGATAGGTGGCTTCAAGTGTCACCACACCTCCTTCCACCATGTCGTTCCAATAGCCGATCCTAAGTGGTTGATCGATGTCTATCTCGCGCGTGATGTACTCTTCAAACCGATCAATCGATGCATCGTATTTAGACTTGAAACGTGGTCCTCGCCACCATGCACTGATCAGTTTTGTGACCGCCGACTTCGAGTGCCACAGAATGCGCAGACCCCATCTGATCATAGCGAATGTCGTCCAACCAGTCGGTCGACTCCGATCGTACCGATCAATCTCGGTGGACGTGAACATTGCCACATAAAACGGATTCATCCGTTCGGCCTGCTCAAGGAACTGTTCCTGTTTCCCATACACCGTGGCAAAGAGTTTGAAATCGATGTACATACGGCCACCGCTCAGATACACGCCCATAGATTCCAGTGAAAGTTCCCCTTCATTCAACCCGGCGAGCCAACGGAAAACCCCGTCAATCAGTGCTTCGAAAACTGATGAGCTCATCGGGGAAATAGCGCTGCTCATGGTGATGCCATCTGTCAGAAAACCATCGATGTAGAGGTGGCGAATCTCGTCAGGCGAGGTCTGAAGATCCTTGTGCAGAGGCACATATGACGTGACCGGACGGGACTGAAGAACAAAGAGTTCACCGTCGCTAAACGCCCACTCGATATCCACGGGCTCATCGGCCCGTTCTTCAATTCGGCGCACGAGCGTCACGAGCTCACGAATCTGCATATCCGACAAACTTCGTAAATGTTCATGCCGGCCATCGCTGGGCTCATCTTTCGTACCGATTCGATAGTCGATCGTCTCTCCACTGGCCTTGTTGGCAACGATGGAATCAGGCGTAATTTCACCGCTTACCAGGGCTTCACCGAGGCCAAATGCGGAGTTGATTAGCACCTCATCAAAGTCGTTAGTCGCGGGGTTGATTGAAAATGCAACGCCGGCAGATTCACTATGGACCAATTGTTGGACAACCACTGCAATGCGTGGGGTCAGGTCAAAACCCATTTGCTGTTTATAGAGCATTACTCGCGCATCAAGGCTCGATACGAAACATGCACGTATCGATAACTCGAAATGCTCGGGCAAAACATCCAGTATCGTTTCGTATTGACCTGCAAACGAAGCACCGACAAGGTCTTCTTCAGGTGATGACGATCGGATGGCACATGAACTGTTGTCATCTGGGAACATTGCTTTGAGTTCGGCAATTTTCGCAGCTTGTAAAGGATTCAGGTCTAGCTGAACAGCCTCAGATTTGACGTGTTCACATTTAGCATGGAGTACCGAAAAGTCCTCCGAAGATGCGATCGAAGAGACGGCTTCCTGCCAATGAGAAGACTCCTGCAGCACGTCGAACCAAGGCTGAAAGAATTCGGCGGTGAGCACTGCGCCGCGCGGCACATTGTGGCCTTCTGCGGTAAGTCGTATTAGGGAAGCTGCCTTACCACCCACTCTGGAGATATCTGGCGTGCTCTCCGAGGATAATGAAATCAGCATATTTGTGATTCCTAGGAGACAGTGAGACTAAACAGTCGATGGTGCGATCCCCCCTATCGCGCCATCTCCTTGCTGTCGCCAGTTTCTATCAAATCATGCTGCTCGCCAACCTCAGTTTCCGTCTATCACCGCGGTTTCATCGGTATTGCAACGAACTGATAATCGTCAGAGTTTTGATCGTAGGGATGACATTCCAAATTTGCGGAGGTCGACCATATGCTCGTGGGTAGCGGTCCCAAAAAACAG
>Ga0208624_1000470_pt1 | contig 21126 bp, 19 predicted proteins | sample Knorr_S23_td_DCM_FD_185607 | JGI IMG/M metagenome (GOLD analysis project Ga0208624, IMG submission 185607) | Marine microbial communities from Southern Atlantic Ocean transect - Knorr_S23_td_DCM_ad_71m_LV_A (SPAdes) (version 2) | ecosystem: Environmental > Aquatic > Marine > Oceanic | place...
AATCTCCCCCGCGCCTTCAATGCGTTTAGCAAAGGCGACGCTGGCCCAGACATTGGCGACAACTCTGTCCTCTTCTATCCGCTCGCCTAGCGATTAATTTTAAACGAGCGATCTTTATGGCACATAATATGCCATTGCATCTTTCAGTCTTCTCGAATCAAGCTAGCACATCTATGAAATACTGCCTTTTGAGCAGAAAATCACTAATATTGATTGTAGTGGGTTGCCTTGCCCCTTTCCCTCTCCTAAAACGGGGCTTCGTCGGTGTTGAACTGCAATGGGCTGACTGGGCCCGACTCAACATTCTCATTCAGGCCAACTATCCGCACTCTCAACGAGTTTCCATGAGGTCAGGGTGGCATCCGTATCGCTCAGCCTTCCTAATCTCATATCTCTTCTTAAATGACTGGGGCCACCCGCCTTTGACCCTTCGCCGCCGGCTACTGCAAACCCCAGGCCAGGGTGATCGACCAGGACAAGGGCACCTTCTTTGGTAAGTTTAAAGCGCTGCAAAGGCGAGTCGCTCGGCTCTTTGAGCAATAGATTAGCGCCCGGAGTAGCACTTGCAGCTTGGATACAAAGTCCGTACTCGCTGGCGTAGATTTGCCCTTTAGATGGGTAATCCATGGTCCACATTTCATCAGCCGATCCAAATCGCTTCAGCGTGTGAGCCATCAATGGCGCCTGCAGTTGTACGTTTTGTCGAAAACCTGGTATGTCCACGCAATAGAACTCTGGCTCGTCAAGCGGGTCCACCAATCGGATCATCACCGGATCCGGTTCTGCAGCGATATTGTCTGTTAATGAAAGTAGTATCGGGAGCAGGGATAAGATCGGTATCATAAGTAGATCCTAACATTATTTCCCAATCGATCAAGCTCTGTTACAAAAACTAGCCGCATCTGAACGACTATCCAATAAGTCAGAATGCGCCTCCGAGCTAGCATTTTTCTTTTCGGCAAGGCGTAGGCGAGGTACCAATGCCTGTCGGGCCTTGGCCTTCGGCTGCAACACGGCTATTAGCAAAAAAGGGTGAAGCCCTGGATGTGTTTCCAACCAGACGGGGCCGCGTCGCTTTGAACGCATAGCGGATCGCCATTCCATGGATACCCCGCAATGTACACGCCTTGCGACAGACTAATCTGGACGAAAACGACGCAAAAACTGATTAGTTGGACAGTCTCTGGGACTTCTAAAGATCACAAAGAAGCCAAAGCCTTAACTGCGCCAACTATCTAATTTAGGATCCTGAGAACCTAAAGGACCTTCCTTTTAGATCGCCATACGGGCTAGCAGGGTTCTAAAACGAGCCCGATCTAATTTTTAAAAACCCAATAATATCCCATGAAACAGAGCCTAATCAGCAGGCGCGAATTTGTAACAAAGGCAACAGGTGCCGCATTGGCCTTCCCTACGATCCTTCCCGCTTCGGCGCTGGGCCGTGACGGTAAGGTGGCTCCAAGCGAGCGGATAAATATGGGCATGCTGGGAGTCGGAGCCCGCGGCCTCGGCAATACCAGGAATTTCCTTGGCCTTGACGGCGTACGCATAGGTGCCATCTGCGACGTCAACCAGACGCATTTAAGCCGGGCAAGTCAGGCTATTTCAGAGCAAAGCGAAAGCAACGACCTCAAATCCTACACGGACTTTCGTGAACTAAATGCAGACCCGTCCATCGACGCTATAATGATGGCCCTGCCCGTCCACTGGCACACCATTCCCTCGCTGGATGCGATCGCCCAAGGCAAGCACATCTACTACGAGAAACCCATGGCACTCTCTCTCAAAGAAGCCCAGATGGTCCGTGCCGCTGTAAAAAAGCACAATATCATCTTTCAGTTTGGTACACAGCAACGGTCTAGCATTTATTTCCGCTGGGCCTCCGAGCTAGCCATGAACGGAAGACTAGGAGAGATTCAGAAGATCGAAGTGGGGGTACCGGGCGGCGAAGTGTCCGAGGAGTTTCCTGAGGAGCCGATCCCGGAATGGGTCGACTGGGAGCGTTGGTCCGGTCCCGCTCCATCGGCACCATTCAATGAAAAACGCCTAAAGCGCTCTTTTCACGAACTCATCGCTGACTATTCCCTCGGCATGATCTCTTGTTGGGGCATCCATCATATGGATATAGCTAATTGGGGTAACGGAACGGACAGCACTGGACCCGTAAGCGTCGAGGGAACGGGAAATTTTCCCAAAACGGGCACCTGCGATACGGTTTTGGATTGGCGGGTCCGTTTTGAGTTTGAGAAAGCACCCCCCATCGAATTCAGCGATCAGGGCCATCACCGCATGGGGGTGAAATACGTGGGCGACCAGAGCTCTCTCCACGTCACCCGAGGAGCCATCAATCCCGAAAGTAAAGGATTTCTTCGCGATCCTTATAACAAAGAGGACGCCCTACCCACTCGTCTACCGGTAAGTGCGAATCACTACCGTGATTTCATCGATGCTATCAGGAACGGGAGCCAACCGATTGCCCCGATCGATTCCGCCGTACGTTCCGACACGCTCTGCCAACTCGCCCTCATCGCGATCAAATGCGGCCGCAAACTGCAATGGGATCCCAAAAAGGAACAGTTCGTCAACGACGCCCGAGCTAATGGAATGCTGCAGCCCCGAAAGCCCCGCAGCCCATGGAAGCTCCCCCAGATCGCCTGAGTACAATTATACACGATTGTTAACCATGTAAATAGATTAGGATGTTTTAATACTACATGCAAAAAGATTTGATACAGTGGTGCTAGTCGAAACGGAAGTATCGCAAGGCGGCTAATCGTTTGCTAAGCTTGTGTCTGACGCGATTCGCAAACGCCGCGAGCTCTCGTTTTGGGTGCATCCCTCCATTCTACAGTTATACCACACGCATTGTGGTGATTGCCCCCAGAAGCCCATCTACCGATGAGAAAAATTAAGGAAATTGCTTCACCTTCATTATACAGTATGGCAATCCAATAACATGCGATTTATTGTTCTACTGGTATTTGCTTTCTCTGGATGTGCAGAAAAGTCACAAACGACCTACAACGAAGATGAAATTATTTTTGTTGTGGAGCTAAAGCCCGACAGCGGCAAGGACTCAGAGGATATTTCAAACTTCTCCAAGGTTTACACAGATGCCATCGACAACAATGAGCCTCAGTCACTTGGATGGGGTTTTTATGAATCTGATGGTAAGATTACTCTCATCGAGCGCTACCAGAGTTCGGATGCCGTTTTGATCCACGGTCAGAATATTTCAGAAGGAGGTAAACTAGAATCCCTTTTCGGCGATTTTATGGAGCACTTTGAGATCATCAAAATTGAGATATTCGGCACAGCCTCGCCAGAACTGAAAGCGTTTCTTAAGTCGTTGGACATGCCTACTCTTTACAGACCAACAATGGCAAGTTTCAGTAGGTCGGAATAAAAAAAGAAGCAGCCCTCCCAAACTGCTTCTTTGAATCGCCCAACCAACATCGCTCTACAGGCTAACGCCGAATAAGCCACCTTACGTATGCCCTGAGGTTTTCACATCATTTCTCGAAGATCACGCATTCCCATTAGCTGAACCACTTTTGGGGAATATTGAAAGAAGGCGTGCTAATTTTGGTCCTTGTAGCCAAATAAGAAGAGGAGCGATCAATACAAAAAACCGCCTCTCCTGCGTTCCGCACCACTTACCTTTAGATGCATCAATCTCACCACTTAGATCGACGACTTCTTCCTTACTTGAGCGACCAGAACGAGACGCATGACCGCTTTTCTAACAGATCGACCTCAAAACGAACGAAATTCTGATCCCCATTGGTCACGTAATCCACAAAAAAGACTTTCATTTTGCTACCATCACGGGAGAAAGTCCCCATGTGCGGTGTACTCACAGTGTTACCCTCCTCCAAAATAGCTTCAGCAGTTCCAATCACCGTTCCACCTGAACGCTCCCCGCAATCCCCACGGGACGCGTGTTTGTACTCATGCGTTAGAGTAACAAAGCCATAACCTTCTACCTTGCCCTCCATGAACACTGTCATCGTGTCACTTTTCTGGCCTATGGCCGTTATTGTGAAAGTTCCTTTCCCATCGGGATTACTTAGATCTAGATTCACCCCTTACGGTTTGTGTCTAAGCCATTAATTGTCAAGGACTGTAGTACTCTGCATGTGACGAAAATGCAAAATACCGTCCTGTCGAAAAGAAAGGGCGACCCTCCCACAGACCGCTCTCATTGTCCTTCTATATATGTTGCCTAAGGATCGCTCTGCGAGCGTTTCCAAAGGCTTTCACCGCTTAAGCGACTTCTTCGTCATCTAGACTAAGCGTTTGTTCCAAGAATCTCGTTGGAGTTTCTTATGCCCGAAACTGTTGGCGTCAGTGCACATAATTTAATTTGAAAGAAGACATTCTTATAAACAACAACTTAAGGGTAGATCAGCAAAAAATCAGGACAGCTCTAACAATGTCTTGATTTCATGGTCAATCGCAGCTCACTAAGATCGAGAGCTCCTTATTAATTATCACGATTAACCATACCGCATGAGCAATTGGGCTGAACGAATCAGAAATGAAGTGGGGAAGGCTGTAATCGGCCAAGAAACAATCGTCGAACGCATGCTGGTCGCGTTACTGGCGGACGGGCACGTATTGCTGGAAGGAATGCCAGGCCTAGCCAAAACGCTTCTCATAAGAAGCTTGGGTACCGCGCTGGGACTGCAGTTTGAAAGAATCCAATTTACCCCGGACTTGCTGCCGAGCGATGTCGTGGGAACGATGGTCTACCAGTCCAACGATGGGAAATTCGTTCCTCACCGAGGACCTGTATTCGCAAACATGCTACTAGCGGATGAGATCAATCGAGCGCCTGCTAAAGTGCAAAGCGCCCTTCTGGAAGCCATGCAGGAAAAACAAGTTACTATTGGCGGCGAATCTCAAAGGCTCCCCAAACCCTTTTTTGTCATGGCGACGCAAAACCCTGTTGAGCAAGAGGGCACCTACCCTCTCCCAGAAGCTCAAAGAGATCGCTTTCTGTTCAAGCTGATCGTAGACTATCCGCGGAGAGAGGACGAATTCGAAATGATGCAACGCTGGGGGCAAGTAACCCGTCAGCCGGCGCTAGATCCCATCTCCACAGGTGACGAGCTACTCGACATACGCGAACAAGTCGACCAAGTTCACGTGTCCGAAGAAATACAGGCATACATATTGAAGCTTGTGCGCGCCACTCGGCAGATGGCTTCCGGGGACGACCCCAACGAGCGCTACTTGTCCTATGGAGCTTCGCCGCGAGCATCGTTAAGCCTGTACCAAGCGGGGAGAGCCCTCGCTTGGCTCCGTCAAATAGACCATGTCACGCCATCGATCATCAAGGAAGTTTTCCTCGATGCTATGAGGCACAGAGTTGGGCTAACCTACGAAGCCGAAGCCGAAGAGATCTCAACCGATGATGCGTTGAAAATCATCTTGGATCGCACTTCGCTTCCGCCAACGCCCTCAGCTATCTAGGACCCCTTCAAAGAAATGGGAAAAGAGGATCACAAGATTTCGGATACTTTCGAAAATCTTTCGGCTTCTCTAGCCATGCTTCGCAAGCTGGAATGGCGAGTAAGGCATGCCGTCGAAAGCGTTCTCAGCGGTGAATACAAGTCTTCCTTTCGCGGGAAAGGCATGGAGTTCGACCAAGTCGTGAAGTACGAATACGGCGACGATGTCAGAGATATCGATTGGAACGTGACCGCCCGGCTTGGCGATCCCTACGTAAAACGCTATGTTGAGGAGCGTGAAGTCACCTTGCTCCTTCTTTTCGAAGATCGGCCTTCCCTTCAGTTCGGATCTGGAAAGCGTTCGAAACGCGAAGCCCTGTTGGAACTTTCTAGCTTGCTCATGCTACTGAGCGCCGTGAATGGGGACCGAGTATCGCTAATCTACGCCTCTCCCGAAGGATATCAACTCACGAAAAGCGCTTCAGGACGTGGACGCGTAATGCACACGGCAGCCACTCTACTAGGCAAACCACCCCCCAACGCGATCGGATCACAAGAAGTCCAAGTCCCTTGGAAGTATCTACTCAGAGCAGCGCCTCGGCATAGCGTGTTCGTCTGGCTGAGCGATTTTCCGGCTCGCGGAAAACCGGAAGGCTGGAACGCCCTCAAAAAGCGCTATCAGCCCGTCGGCTTTCGGATCGAGGATCCCTGGGAGAGGGAACTCCCAAAAAACGGCGAGCAATCCGTCTTTGATCCCGTTTCGGGCCATTTATTCAATCTTAGCGGTAAATCGAGCTTTCAGCGAGCCGCCCACGAAAAATGGAAGTTCGAGCGCGACAAAGATTTCCGGGAACTTTTTCCGGTAGATTCCGATCGATTAACCCTACAAGCAGGAGAAGACGCTCTCGATGCCATAGTCAGGCTATTTCACAAGCGAACTCTCCGCTGCGGACGCAGCTGATATTTCTTTCCTATGGACGCATTCAATCTCGTGGATCCCTGGTGGCTTCTCGCCTTGCTCGCGCTTCCCCTGATTGCCGCCCTTCGCAATCGCCGAGCATCCGCTGCCCTGGTCATGCCATTCGCTGGCGAATGGCGAAGATCCCTTTTCGCGGGCGGATCCAGAATGGCCTCATTTTTCGCCTTCATTGGCGCCGCTCTAATTATCCTTTCGCTAGCCCGTCCGCAAGTACTCGACTTCGAACGCCAGACGAAAAGCAAAGGCTATGATATTATGCTGGTTCTCGACCTATCCAGTTCTATGCTATACGAGGATTACAAAGACGGGATAAAACGAATAAACCGGCTTCAAGCGGTAAAACCGGTCCTAAGCGCCTTTATAAACAAGCGGGAAAACGATCGCATAGGACTAGTCGCCTTCGCCGGGCGAGCCTATACCGTCGCCCCCTTGACTTTCGATCACAGCTGGCTCTCTAGGCAAACCAGCCGGCTTTCCATTGGGCTAATTGAAGACGGAACGGCTATCGGCGATGCTATAGGCGTAGCCATTTCCCGACTACAAGAAGGCACTAAGGAACGCTCTGGCGAACGCGAGGGGGCCTTTGCCATCTTGCTAACCGATGGCGCCAACACGGCTGGATCCATCGAGCCCATAGCCGCGGCCGAGCTAGCCTCGGAAAACGCGATTCGCGTCTACACAATCGGAGCGGGACGCGACGGAATCGTTTCTATGCCCCGATTGAATGCCACAGGGGAACGCATCGGCACGGTCCGCGTGCCCTCCCAAACAGACGAGCCCACATTGAAAGAAATCGCCCGCATAACGGGAGGCGAATTCCATCGGGCTGACAATTCTAATACGATAAAAGCGGCTTTCGACTCGATCGACCAGGAGAGTAAAATCGAATTCGAATCCCAACAATACAGCATTACCACAGAACTGTTTCCCTACTTTTCCGTAGCGGCGAGCGCCATGCTCTTCATCTCTCTAGGACTTGAAGCCCTGAACCGGAAGGAGGCCCTCGGATGACATTTGGACAAGAGCTTTTCCTGTTCGGACTCATTGCTCCAATTGTCGGTATGCTTTGGATCCTAGTATTCAAAAAAAGGGTATCCGCATCCATGCGGATGCCAAAAGCCAAGCGCGTCCGGGCTACCTTCGCCGGCGTCGCTGAAGTAGAGTCTCGCCTGGCCCAACCTTCAAAGTGGCTCTTTCTAATCGGGTTGGCGTTTGTCATTATCGCCCTCGCCCGTCCGCGTTGGGGAGAAGTCTATGCCGAAGTATTTCAGCGTTCTCGCGAAGTGATCATCGCCATGGATCTGTCGAAAAGCATGCTCGCCGAAGACATTAAGCCCAACCGGCTTGAGCGGGCTAAACTCGTAGTGGAAAGTCTGCTGGACAGCCTCCAAGGTGAAAGCGTCGGCTTAGTCGTTTTTGCGGGAACGGCTTTTCTGCAAAGCCCCATGAGTCCTGACTACCAAATCCTAAGAGGTTTTCTTAAAGACCTGAATCCGGATTTCATTCCTCAAGGCGGCACCAACTACGATGCCATGCTGGAAACGGCTCTGGAATCGTTCAAGCAATCGGATAGCCAAGCGGATCGCTTTCTGATCGTAATAAGCGATGGCGAGAGTCTGGACAATTCCTGGTCCCAGCATGTAGAGGCTCTTGAGGTCCAAAACGCTCGAGCCATTTGCTTGGGATTCGGAACCACCGAAGGAGGTCTCATTCCCGATGGACAAGGAGGCTACCACAAAGATTCAGCCGGAGCCGTTGTTCTTACGCAATTGGAAGCAGAGACTTTGAAATCGCTAGCTAGTCAAACGGGTGGCGTATTTCGCGAGGCTAACGTATGGGTCGATCTCGCCACATTGATCGAAGAGACGGTTAAGCGAGGAACGACCGGCGAAACCGGAAGCCTATCTCAATCCGTTCACATCGAGAGGTATCAGATCTTCCTGGCTCCGGGCTTGCTCCTGATTTTGATTTCATTGTATCGAGAATTTCCCTTCACTCCTAAACCAAGGCTCATTCAACAGCGAAAATCGGTAGCGAGATGATTCCTGTACTCAGATATTCAAGGACTAGAAGCGGATTTCTGCTGATCTTGTTATTATTCGGCTGCATCGCCGTTTCCCGGCTATCCCTAGCTCAATTGGGTTCCCAACCCCCGCTAGCAACCGATAATGGCGAACCCGAAGGACCTACAATCGGAGAGGTTATCGCGTCTATTGCGGAAAAGCCATCGCGAGAACCTAGCGACTTCGAGCAATTAGCCCAGATGACCTTGCAAATCGGTCAAACGGCGCTGCAGCAAGGCCAAAAGATTCCCGATCCTTCGATTTGGGACGGGATCCATGCAGTAGATGCTGGAGCAGCAATCGCTCCGACGCACGCGGATTGGAACAATCTCCGGACCGAACTAGAAAAGCTACTTGAAGAGCCGCCCCAAAAAGAGGACCAAAGCCAACAAGAGGACCAAGAACAGCAGCAAGAGCAAAATTCAGACGAACAGGAATCCGAGAACAACGAGCAAAGCGATTCGAACAATCAAGACTCTGAGCAAGGGGATAACCAAGAATCAAGCGACCAACAGAATTCCGAAGAAGATAGGGGCCAGGAAAATTCCCAACAAGAGCAGCAAGAGCAAAACGGATCCGAGCAACAACAGCAGAACGGCAATGAAAACGGTCAGCAGAGCCAGCAGCAGGAACGTATTGGCGACATGGATGATTCCGCGGAATCGCCCGAGCTCGACCAAGAACGGTCTCAACAAGTCAAACAAGAAACTCGGGAAGTCGGTGGAGAACCGTCAGATCAGACTCCTCGTTCGGCGAAGCAAGCTATGACCTTGCAGCAACTCGAGCAGCTTAAGCAGCAAGACAAGCCTGGAGCCCTCCAAATGCTTCTTCAAAATGCTGAGCGGTCCGACAAACCAACCGACCGCAAACCTCAAAAAGACTGGTAATGCCTACGGCTCATCCCAAATTCAAATACGTGTTTTGGTCCACCCTAGTCTGGTCATTGGGACTGGCTTTCGCTTCTGGACAGCAGGTTTATTGGTCACCCAGCTCAGGCACTCTTCAACAGGGGAAAGCCAACCGGCTCCAACTTCACTTTGAAGGCTGTTCACCAGCGGGCAATGTCGATTTGCCAAATACTCCAAACGTTGACTTTACCCGAGTTGGACAGAGCAGCTCCATGAACATATTCAATTCGCGCGTAGTGCAAAAGCTGATCGTCGAGTACCAGGTGTCGCCCACGGCTCAGGGTGAGCTGACAATTCCTGAGTTTACTGTGGATACAGATCAAGGAACCTTGAACGTTCCAGCGGCCAAATTCGATGTTACTGAAGCTACCGTTGGGGACACCGGCATGCGGCCGGAAGACATTTTCAAGAGCGAACTAAGCGCTATCGAAGATTCGATTTACGAAGGGGAGATTTTCACTCTGCGCTACGTATTAGGCGTCCGGCAAGACTATCAGAATCGCCTCAATGACATCTCCCAGCCTCAGTGGAACCCGGTTGGTGTGGTCACAAAAGGCTTCGAAAACCATAGGTCGACGAATTTCAAATTCCGAAATCACAACTACTCGGCTATATTGTTCGAGTCACCAGCCATGGCAACGCGTAATGGGACGATCAAGTTGCCGAAAGTAAACCAAACCGTATCCATGGTTGTAGGACGTAGAAGAGGGTTTATTTTCGACGATCCGGTTGTGGACAATTACAATATCGCTTCGGAAACGCTAGAATTGGAGATTCAACCCCTTCCTACGGGCGAACCGCCATCGTTCACCGGAGCGGTCGGCGAGTTCGGATTCGAGTCGACTGTCGTTCCAGAAATCGTCCAGGTAGGCGAGCCTATCACATGGACACTAAAATTGAGTGGCACTGGCAACTGGCCCCAAGGATTTTCGCTCAATCCCAGAAATGTGGCTACAAGTTTTCGAACGATTCAACCGGATATCAACAAAGAGATTTCCGAGGACTCACCCTTCGAAGGTAGCCTCACGGAAGACATCGTGCTCATCCCTACCGAAAGCGGTGATTTCCAATTCGGACCCGTTGAATTCAGCTTTTTCAACCCAAAGTCCGAACGCTACGAAACCATCGGTGTCCCAGAAAAGACTATCGTCGTCAACGCTATCGCCCCAAGCCGAAACGCCGGGCAACCTCAACGCGCTCCACTAGTTCCCAACTCAGCCACAGCCGAGGGTAGCCAACCCGCATTCAATTTGGACCCAAGCGGCATCAATATGGTCAGTAAGCCCGCAGAGCTTCTAAGGTCTCCAATGGAACCGGGACGACAAGGAGCAATTCCGCAAGGAGGGACTCGCTTGGGCTATCTCGCTTTTTCCTTTATTGCCCCCGCCCTTCTATGGCTGAGCATCGCGTTTTTCCGATCCATAAAGATGGATCCTAACCGAACTCGCCGGCACGCGTTTAGGCAGCTAAAGGCGACCGCCATGTCATTGGATGACTCGGAGTCCGGATTGCGGAAAACGCAATTGGCCTGGAGAGAAGCGGCAAAACAATTCTGGGATATCAAATTGGAAGAGCCTTCGTCAGAAGACATAGCCGAAGCCGTTTCCGAGAAGAGCAATGCCGAGGTTGGCAAACGCTGGAAGATTCTCTGGCAAAACTCCGACAGAATGCTCTTTGGCAAAAAAGCGCCGTCGTTCAAAGAGTGGCAAACGGAGCTTCGCGATCTCATCTCCCAAAATCGAGCCCCCGGAATGTCGCTCAATCAGATTTTCACGCAAAGAGCCTGGTTCGCTTCCCTCGCCTTGCTTTGCATCGCGTTCTCTACTGTGGAAAGCGATAGCGATGAGGGGATCGACAACTACAACGCAGGCGCTTTCGCGAAGGCGGAGACCAACTGGAAACAGGCGCTCGATTCCAGTAGCGGCGACTGGGCCCTGCGGAATAATCTCGGCCTAACAGCAGCCCAGCAAGACAAGTGGGGTGAAGCTATCGCCCACTGGACTTCGGCCTTTCTGCTGCAAACCCGCAATAGCGATATCAAGTGGAATCTAGAAGTGGGCCTTAGCAAAGGCGGCGGCTACCACCCCACTCTCGCCCGTCTAATCAAAGGCGACGGACTCATGGCCTACATTTCTCTTTGGACTCCAGCCCAATGGGAAAGCTTTGTCTATTTAGCGATGATCATGGCGGGAATCGCCTTTTCGGCATGGGTCGCATTCGCCTATACTTCCAACTTTAGGCGTATTCGCTTTGCCCTAGCCATCGCTGGACTCGCTGCTGTAGCCTCGGCATTCGCTTTTGAGTATGCACGCAGTCAATACGGCTTCATGGCTAACCCAAGCGTGCTTGTCGTCATTTCCGAGGATCGTTTGAAAAGCGTGCCAACCGACCTGGATGTGGAACAAATCGAGACTCCCTTGCCCGAGGGATCAATCTGCATCCCTTCGAAATCCTTCCTTGGCTGGGTAAAAGTCATTCTTCCAAATGGAGAAAAGGGCTGGTCGCGCAAGGAGAACTTCGCCCCGGTCTATGGGGCCGGTAGCGTTGACCAACTAATTTCAGGATCGCCGTAGATCTGCCGGTACGATAATTGAGAGCATCCCTCGCTACAGCCTTTGTAAATCCGGCGTTACTAGACGTTTCACTGCTTCAATTTGAAATCACTGCTACGAATTACGCGTTCTTCAATCAGTTAAACGGAAGTTTTCGAATTAATGGATTTCTTTAGACGCAACTGGTCGACGCTGATCTTGATAGGAGCTTTAGCAGCATACCTAGGACTCAGCATGTGTACCGATAAATGCCCGGTTTGCGTCGTCAGCGATTTGGTCTTTGGCGGTTCTCAATCTCAAAGCGATAGCCGGGCTAAAGCGGTTGGAAACCAAATAGCCACAGAGTGGCAAGCTGTGAGCATCTTGGGAGAAGGTATTAGCTCCGAAAGCAGCCGGGGCAAAGTCGCTCTGATTGTGTATTGGGCAACTTGGTGCGCACCATGTCTAGAGGAAATCCCCGCCCTCATCGCGCTGCGCAATGAATTTGGGCGCCAAGATGTCGATATTATCGGCGTCTCACTTGATCAGCCATCAAAAGACATCGATGCGTTCGTCAGCGCCAGGGAAATCAACTACGAAATCGTACGCAACACCGATAGCTTGGATAAGGCTTTTGGACCTATACGCTACATTCCCACTATCGTCGTCCTCGACCGCAATGGCAAAGTGCAACAGAGATACACCGGGCTAGTTGGGAAAAACGTGCTGCAAGATCAAATCGAAGCCTTGCTTGCCAAGTCTACGTGAATACTTGCCAACTTGACCAATTAGGATTGTAAAGCATCTCCAATAAAGGATTGAAGCCAATTACTGGCTCCACCCCCTGCTGGTTGATCAAGAATCTCCCTTAGCGCCTCGCTTCCTTCCTGCGCTTTCGAAAGTCGATCGGGATTCTCCAAGCAATCCAGTAGTTCCTCCCGCAACGCTTCCGGCCGGGCCTCCCCTTGAACGTATTCCGGATACAGGGCCCTATCCAAAAGGATATTGGCTATTCCAATGTAGGGTACCCTAACCAGCATTTTTCAGAGCAAAAAGGTGAGCGGGTGAATTCGATACACGATCGCTCCCGGCACACCAGCCAATGCGCAATTGAGGGACATCGTTCCCGAACTGGTCAATACGCAACTAGCCCTAGTTTTTTCAGAATTAGAGACGAGCTCGACCCGACCAGCCAATGCCGGACGCTTTTCCAGCAAGTCCGATAGCAGTTCACGGTTTGTATCGCTTGAGTAGATACACTTGGCCCTCAATTCATCCTTGCGCTCCAGCAGTAGCTCAAGAGCGGAAAACATAACCGGAGCGATCCTGGAAATAGGCCCCTCTCGACTTCCCGGCAATAAGAGAACATCTCCCTCCTGGTCATAAACGATCGGCAATTCATAATCCTTTCCCAGAAAAGGGTGGCCCACGAATTTCGCATCTAGATCGGTGTCGCTGAACGAATCTACCTCGAAAGGGAAAATCACCCCTAGTCCATCAAGAAAACGCGCCATCTTGAACCGACGTCCCGCTTTCCAAACCCAAACTTGCGGGCTTATGTAATAAGCAAGCCGAATCGATCCACCGGATTTGCTGGAAACCTTCGTGGCATGCAGCGTTTCGGCGATTCGCAAGTTCAACCCTGGATAGTCGACAAAACAAACTACCTTAGGATTGTATTCAATTATCCATTTCACTATCGCGTCCCGCAACGCCTTGAACTCCGAGTACCTTTTCAGCGCCTCCGCGAAACCAATTATCGCGTAGGGCATCATATCGAATATCATGTCGGCTCCGGCCTTTTTTAATTCGGAGCCTCCCAAGGCGGCGACATTGGCATCGACATTGATATCCAGAAACGAGCGTAACATTCTAGCGGCCTGCTCGTCGCCACTGTGCTCTCCCGCAATGATCAAAACGTCTACTGAAGGCTTTTGCGGGGCTGGCAATGAGGAAACGAGTTCCATCTGATTTTGGCGGGACATCGGCGAGGCGGCTTTCAGACGGAAATACTCACGCCATCCTTTCTCGGATTTGATTTGTTATCTGAATGGCCAAGTCCAGGGCAGTTCGGCCGAGCTCTCCACCCACCTTGGGATCCTTGCGATTCTTTACACTCTCGGCGAAGGACTCGAGTTCCAGCCTGAGAGGCTCCCCCTTCTCGATTGGAACCTCCCTCTTATCCAATCCGCTGGCCCCAATCGCCACATGATGACCCGTTTGATTCATGAAATCCAGGGACAGATAGCCAGTGGACTGGAAAACGCGGATTTCCCGAACCTTTTTCGAACTTACTCGGCTTACATTGAGGTTGGCTACGCAACCGTTCGCGAATTCGATTCGAGCGTTGGCTATATCTTCCGTCTTTGACAAGGCGGCAACTCCGACGCTCCGAACATCAATCGGGTCGGAATTGACCAATTGCATTACCACCCCGATATCATGAATCATTAAGTCCAGGACAACCCCTACCTCAGTTCCTCGAGGCTGGTAGGGAGCCAAACGTTCCGCGGTAATATACTGCGGACGGTTGACCGCTTCTTCTAGATAGCTCATGACGGGATTGAAGTGCTCGACGTGCCCTACTTGAACCAGGGCATTCGCTTCACGAGCGGCCGCCAATATCCGAGAAGCTTCCTCCACATTCGCGCAAATAGGTTTTTCTATAAGCAAGTGGCATCCCGCTTCCAGCAAGGGGACTGCCACTTCGAAATGCTTGTCTGTCGGCACGACAACGCTTACGGCATCGCACTCTTTAGCCAGCTCCGGGAGTGACGAGAAAACTGGGCACTGATAGGTTTCCCCTATTTCTCTCGCCCGCTCCTCATTCGTTTCGAATATGCCCGCCAACGCCGCTCCTTCGATCTCTCGATAGAGCCGAGCATGATGCTGCCCTAGATAGCCAACCCCGACAACGCCGCACTTCAATTTTGAATCACTCATCTTTAGATAAACTCTTGGGCCTTACGACTGCTCCTCCAGACGTCCTTGTTTCAATCTCCAGGCTCGATCCAAACGACTCGCGTAGGCCGGATTGTGAGTAACCAGAACGAGAGCCACCTCTTTTTCGACGCAAAGATCCAGCAGGAGATCCATGATAGAGTCTCCCGTCTCTTCATCCAAGTTGCCTGTCGGCTCATCCGCTAACAACGCCCTGGGTTTGGAGATCAGAGCCCTGGCGATAGCCACACGCTGCCGCTCACCCCCAGATAGAGTAGCGGGAAGGCTCGTCATCCGATCGACCAACCCAACTCGATTTAACAATTCCTCAGCCTCTCTCTCAGTATCCTCGTTCATGATACCCGTTATCCGGGCCGCAAGCAGAACATTCTCCAAGGCTCTCAATTCCGGTACAAGATAATAGCTTTGAAATACCATCCCTACCAAAGAACCTCGCCTCTTGGCCAGGGCCGCATTGTCGAGGGTCTTCAGGTCTCGGCCTTCCCAGAAGACCGTTCCGCTATCTGGCTTATCCAAACCCGCCAGCAGATGCAAGAAAGTCGATTTACCCGATCCCGACTCCCCCTGTATGCTAGCGCTTTCCCCCGGAGCAATGGAGAAATCGATTCCCTGGAGCACCTCGATCGGCTTGTTGCCGCTAATGAAGCTCCGAGCGAGCCCTTTAGTCTCTAAAACGAAATCACTCACTTCTTAAAGCCTCTACCGGCTCGAGCTTGCTGGCCCTACAAGCTGGCACCAACCCTGCAAGCAAAGCCACAAGTATTGAAAGTACGGATATTATTATCAAATCCGTCGGAACGATGTGGACTGGCAAATAGGAAAAAGCATAAATTTCCTTCATCGAGTCGCTCACCCCCATTGACCAGGAAATCGCTTTGGTTATCTGCGTCCTGAACCCGAGCAACGTGAACCCCAGACAGAAGCCGGCAAATGTTCCTGTAACCCCGACGATCAATCCCTGTAGGCAAAAACAGCCCGCTACTTGACGCGACGTCGCTCCCATGGCCGCAAACAGCCCGATCTCGCGAGTCTTGCGAATAACGAAGATCAGCAGTGACGACATGATCGAAAATGCGGCAACGATTACGATGATGAATAGCAGAAAGAACATCATCCGCTTCTCGAATTGCAGCACCGAGAGGAACTCAGCCTGAGACTCCATCCAGCTCCGTGCATAGAAGGGTCGCCCGAGGGATTCAGTTATCTCTAAGGCGGCCCTATCCGCATCAACGCCATCTTTCAATTCCACCCTGAGGCCATGAGCGCCCTCCCCAAGGTCGTAAAGATCCTGCATAAGCCTCAGGGTGCAGACAACCGTATTCTCATCGGCTCGCTGCCAACCAGTCTGGTAGATGCCCGCAACGCGCAGCAATCGAGGCAATACCACTTCATCCCCACCGCTATCCTTTAGGCGCAATCCCATCAGCGGCGTGTAGACGTCTACCTCGTCTCCAGGGGCCAGATTCAACTGAGAGGCGAAGCCGACACTTAAGAGAATAGAGTCGTCGTCCAAGTCGTCCATCGAACCGGAAATCAGATAGTTCTCATACTTGGCAAGCTCAGCTTCCGAGCGAACGTCAACCCCTTCAATTATTGGATACAACGGCTGATTCCGATAGAGTAGCATAACGACGCCATGAGCATAGGGAACTGCTCGTTCGATTTTCTCCGAAGCCTCCAAGGATTCCGCAAGACTGCCTGGATCAAACAGGATGGATCCATTGACGACTCTCAAATCCCCATAAGTTTCCGAAATCTTGGTACGGATTTCATGCCCAAAACCGCTAAATACGCTATTGACCACTATCAACACCGCCACCCCTAGAGCCACGCCGGTAATAGACATGAAAGTGAATACCGGAAACCGCTTTCCCTGCGGGAACAGATGCCTGAGAGCGATGTAAATATACCAAGGCATCCCGTGTATCCAATCAATATAGGCGTCGCGAGCTAGGAGCGTAGTTGCGGATAGAGTATAACATCGCGAATATTTTCCGCTTCGGTCAACAGAACGGTGATCCGATCGATCCCCATTCCCAGCCCCCCAGCGGAAGGCATTCCATATTCAAGGGTTTCCAGAAAGTCCTCGTCCATATTCTGAGCTTCCTCGCCCGCCTGCTTCTCGAACATTTCCCGCTGCATATCCGGATCGTTTTGCTCCGAATAAGCGGGGGAGATCTCCATCCCGCCAATACAAAGCTCAAAGACATCGATAGTACTTGGATCGTCCAAAGTGATTTTCGCTAGGGGGCAAAGCTCCTTAGGCAAGTGGGTTACGAATGTCGGCTGGATCAGGTAAGGCTCGATCAATTTGCCGAAAACCTCGTTGGAAACTTCGTAATCCTCGAACCCCTCATCAACTTCCAGTCCCAGACCTCTTGCCCGCTCGATCTTCTCCGACTTCGGCAACTCAAACCAACCCGAATCGTTCACCTTATCGCAGACCAAGTCCTTGTACCGGACTTCTTTCCACTCTCCCATAAAGTCGATCATCTCGCCATCAGGCATCTTGATTTTGTCCTTCTTGAGAACGTCTCGGACCAAATAGCGTATGAGGTTTTGGATAAGCTCCATCATACCTCGATAGTCCGAATAGGCCTCGTAGAGCTCCAGCATGGTAAACTCCGGATTGTGGCGACGAGAGATCCCTTCGTTGCGAAAATTCCTGCCAATCTCGTACACCCGGTCGAAGCCTCCCACAAGCAGGCGCTTGAGATAAAGCTCCAGAGAAATGCGAAGGGAAAAATCGCGATCAAGAGTATTGTGATGAGTGACGAATGGCTTTGCCGCCGCCCCACCCGCGACATTCTGGAATACAGGAGTTTCGACTTCTAGAAAGTCACGGTCCTCTAAAAAACGGCGGATCCCTGATACGATGCGGCTTCTATTAAAGAAGCGCTCTCGAGATTCCGGATTCATGATTAGATCCAGGTGGCGCTGTCGAATCCGCTGCTCTTGATCAGTCAGGCCGTGAAACTTCTCCGGAAGCGGTCGCAGGGCCTTGGAGATCATCTCATAGCGCTCGGCCCGAATAGTGATCTCTCCTGTCTTCGTCTTGAACAACGTGCCCTCGATCCCAATGATGTCACCAACGTCGAGCTTCTTGAAATTGCCATAAGCCGCTTCTCCGAGGGCGTCGATCCGAACGTACGCTTGTATCACTCCCGTTTGGTCCTGCATCTTCACAAACTGGGCTTTCCCCATTTTGCGGATGAACTTCAAACGCCCCGCCACGCTAACACGGGGCTGCTCTTCGGAATCCTCATCATAGGCTTCGACCGCGGAAACGGCCGTATCCTCAGGGCTGAACGTAGAGCGGAATGGATCGACTCCTTGATCCCTCAAATCCGTCAGCTTTTGGCGCCGGACGGCTAATTGATCGTGGGAGATTTCTGAAAGCTTTGAACTCATAATTGAAATTCAACTGTGTTAAGGACCCTGCTGGTTAAAAAATCAAAGCCTTTCCGCTCTGAGCTTATATCCATTCCTAAGAAAGGCTTTTCGATATTGATTTTTCTCTCCAATTAGGAACCTTTGCCGCATGAGTTCAAGAAAGCCAAATTGGCTTCGAGCGAAACTGCCCAGCGGCCAAGGCTACGGAGCCGTTCGCAAGATGGTGGACGATCACCAGTTGCACACGGTCTGCCAAAGCGCTCAGTGCCCGAATATGGGCGAATGCTGGTCCCGCGGCACGGCAACCGTCATGATTCTCGGCAATGTCTGTACGAGATCATGCAATTTCTGCGCGATAAAGACCGGTAGGCCGACAGAGCTGGACCTGGGCGAGCCCGCCCGTGTAGCCGAGGCTGTGGCCAAAATGGGCCTCAAACACTGCGTTATCACTTCCGTAACTCGCGATGAGTTGGCAGATGGCGGCGCATCGATCTGGGCCGCTACCGTGCGAGCTATACGCAACCGCAATCCAGGAACCGCTATCGAGGTCCTTACTCCCGATTTCAGAGGCAACCTGGATCAGGTGGACGCAGTACTCGAATCGGAACCTGATATTTTTAATCACAATGTGGAAACCGTCGAACGCTTGCAAAAACCAGTGCGGGTCCAAGCGCGCTACCTTCGCTCGCTCTCCGTTCTGGAGCACGCCGCGAAGCGGGGCTTCGTAACCAAATCTGGAATCATGCTGGGCCTAGGAGAAACCGAAACAGAAATCACCCAAACCCTGCAAGACATGAAATCCCACTCCGTACGCATCGTCACGCTCGGGCAATATCTGCAGCCCTCCTCTAAACACCTTCCCGTAGATCGTTGGGTGACCCCCGAGGAATTCGAGCGTTGGAAACAGTTTGGCCTGGAAATAGGATTCGACTTCGTTGAGTCCGGGCCGTTGGTTCGCTCCTCCTACCATGCCGATGAGCAGTCATCCGCCTTCACAGGAATCGACGAACTCAGAAAATCGTCCGCCTAAACGAAAGCATTTCTCAGTTTTCCAGGGAAACGCAGTAGGAGAAACCGGTCTAAGACTACAATTGTAATCTTTTGGTTGACAGTCCTTAATTTGCCGTATTCTCTTTAATGTCGACCCAGCCGATCTCACCTCGGTAAAGTATTCAAAATCCCGATTCCGCTTCCCAGCCCTTGGAAGAAACTCGACTTTCGATATTAAGGATTCCCCTGAGTCCTACGCCCGGACACGAATCTGTCGTTTCGTCATCAAAATTTTCCAAAAGAAGGGGCAAAATATGCTTTAAGTTCTTGCAGTCCCCCCAAAACCACCATTTTCCTGTCACCCTTTCCTGATTTTTCCGTAGATCGCAAAATTTTGACACCCTCGAATTTTAGTCCCCCTCCCTCATTGCAGCGGCTGCTTTCACTAAAAGCGAAAGTCTTGAGTAGCCTCGCATGAAACGACAGACACCCGAAACCTCGAATTACCTTTTAGACGAAATCATACGTTTCAACTAAATCCTAATTAATCGCGAGGCGTCGCATTTTTTTACCCTGAAGCGACCCCAACGCGTCCAACAGACCTTACGATAAAGAGACTATACAATGATTAAGATCAAAGCGCTACCAACGATCGCGGCCTTGCTTGCTCTAGCAGCCCCCAACGCTGTGATGTCAGCTCCTGAACTCGGGCAAACTCGAGCCACTCTGAAAGAATGGGTTGAGTTAAAGAAGCTCATTTCTGAAGAACGCAGCAGCTGGACCGTAGAACAACAAACCCTCAATGAGTCTATTGATCTACTCACTCAGGAAATCGAGAAACTCGACGAGCAAATCACGGCCATGCAAGAAGACGCCGATGCCGCCCAGCTCGAGCGCCAATCGTTAAACAACGAGGAAGATGAGTTGAAACGGGCTTCAGCTGTCGTTCAGCAAGTCGCTACCGATCTAGAAGCCGCTGTTCTCGACCTGATGGAGTACTTTCCTCAATCACTTCAAGACAAGCTGTCCCTTCTCACAGAACGCATGCCAAAAAATGCCAAGGAAGCGGATGCTCTTGGGTTATCCACGCGGATTCAGTACGTTATCGGTATTCTCGGTGAAATCGAAAAGTTTCATAATCAAATCACGGTGGAGGAGACGATGCAGCGCATAGGCGATTCTGAAGTCGCGGTTAAGACCATGTATATCGGCCTCGCGGTCGCCTACTACGTTGATGGCACCCGTACCGAAGCCGGTGTACTAAGACCCGCTAAGGGCGGCTGGGAAAAAGAAGCCCGCAACGATATGGCAGAGCAAATCGCTCAAGCCATCGGCATCTACGAGCGTGAAGAGACGGCGGAATTCGTGAACTTGCCTATCTCACTCAACTAAACAGAGCATCTTTAAAAGTAACATTAAGATTTCTAAGCACATGAAAGCTGTTAAAACACTCACCCTAGGATTGGCTCTGGCAAGCGGACTATCTCTGATAGCCCAGCCAAAATTCGAAGACGTGGCCCGCCAGGCCAAAGAGGAAGTTGAAGGAGCTGAGCGCGAGCTTGCTCAACTCCGTCAGGAAGTAGCTGAAAAGAAGGTGCCTATCTCCGTCCGACTAACTGAGCTCGAGAGCCAGGTTCAAGAAAAGCGTACTGAATACGACCAAGTCGTTAGCGCTGCGGAGAACCGCGAAGTTGGTCTCGGCACCCTCCAAGAGCGGGTAGACAAGCGACGCGACGAGAACATCTACCTGAAGAACTTGATGTCCAGCTATATCAAGCAATACAGCACCCGCATTCACGAATCGGAGCTGCAGGGCCAAGAAGACCTCATCAACACGGCGGAGCG
>Ga0208624_1000472_pt1 | contig 21083 bp, 28 predicted proteins | sample Knorr_S23_td_DCM_FD_185607 | JGI IMG/M metagenome (GOLD analysis project Ga0208624, IMG submission 185607) | Marine microbial communities from Southern Atlantic Ocean transect - Knorr_S23_td_DCM_ad_71m_LV_A (SPAdes) (version 2) | ecosystem: Environmental > Aquatic > Marine > Oceanic | place...
ACAAAAAAGAAAAAAAAGAAAAAAAAGAAAAAAGTTTTTTTTTCTAACACCTAATTATCACTTAACCACCAATCATTTTTTCGCACAAAATTTGATTCAAGTTGAGAGGATAATTCTATAGTACTCAACAAAAGAACCGGAAATGGTTAGCTTTGAAAGGAAGGATACCAATCAGAAGCTGGTGATTGCTATGCTTGTCCAAGCGATCAATCATGGAAAAAAGCGCCGTGCTCTCGAACAACAAAGGCTGGCGGTGTGGGAGTTGAAGGAGGAGATGGCGGATGCGGTGAAGAAGGTAAAGTCGGAACTGGTGGACCAGCGCCGACAGGAAAGGCTGAATGAAGAAAAACTGCTGGAGGAAAAGGCGGAACGTGCTTCGTTGAGGATGGAGGAAGAGGAAGGACCAGACGTCTGGCCTTTCTTTGAGGAGTGGCGAGAGGAGGTGGGGGAGAGAGAGAGAGAGCTTGAGCGGATACGCAACATTCCCGTTCCCGAGTGGAATGGCTCTACTTGGTTGGAAGGCGTAAACTATGCAAACGCGGACCCGTGGTAAGAATAAGGAAAGCTTTTAGACTAAAATAAAAAACAAAAAAAGAGATTTTTTTTTGGAAAAAAAATTTGATTGCCCTCCACCAACCACTCCTTTAGCATACTATTAAAACCCTTAAATGATTCTTGGCGGCTGTGGCTTTTTTGTAGTAAGCGAGCGAGTCCCGATCCACAGGTGGGCGGTCAGCTCACTAGATGAAACGACACCGGAGGATAGAGAGGCTTTTGCACAAATAGCCGCACGTCTCGGGGTCCCCGGGCTCACGGTACAGCAGTTCATCGACATACTAAGGTCTCACGCGTATGAAACCGTAGTTAAAGAGAGTGTTGGGTATTACTATCCGCATAGTATACACTACAAAGTTGGTGAGGAGCACCGAATACTTGTGGCATACGCCATTAGACCGTTTTCCGACAGCACATGCGATAATTTGCTAGACTACTTTGTGCCGCCCACGTATGAGTGCGACGCGTACCGCATCAGTGGCGCTGGGCGTTTAGACGTAAAGTCAGTGAGTGCCTTTAAAGGGATTTTTAATCAATCAGACTTTCCCAGTCTACAGTAAAAGTAATTGAATGGAGGACGGTTTCCATAAAGTTCTACACTCTGGGCAGCGGGGGTTTGCATCCGGAGCTGAAGCAATGTGTCTTCAAAGGACTGGAGCTACTTGTGAACTCGCAATAGAAAATAAAAAAAACAAAAAAAGAGGTTTTTTTGGAAAAAAATTTGATCACTTCTGGAAATTTAAGGAGTTGGATCAATCTAAAATCGAATGGGCAAGGCGGCTCGAGTAGCAAGGGAACAACGTAAAAGAGCCGGACGGGAACGTAGGGCGTTTGAGAAGGAAATGGGTATGACTCGTGAGGAGTGGGAGGAGCAGTTGCTGGAACAGGCAAAGGAACGCTATGCTGGATTCAGAAGGCAGATTGCCATCACAGATGAAGCTAAGGAAAAACTAACAGAACTCGTCCTAATTAGGGAGAAATTGGAAACCGAACATCCAGACAAGGAGAAAGAGCTTAGTCTAAAGAAGGATGTTGAAAAGTACTGTTCCTGGGAAAAGGAACAAAAAGAATTGAGCGAGACACTGAGGAGCATGGACAAAAATCCAAGAGTACTGACCAGCAACTCTTTTGGCTATGAGTATGAAAGTGTCATCTCAAAATTGTCGAGTGGTCCTTGGACAAAAGAACGTAATCTTCTACCAGAGACTTTAACGAATCTGGCACAAGTTCGTCAGAAGATCAGGTCTGAGGTAGACAAGAACGAGGTGATTTCTGGACTATTTGAAAGGTTGAGAGAGTTGAAGGTGCTTTTGGGTAGTACGCCATTGTTCTTGAAAGTAATCGGTACGGTATCGGAGATCGAAAAGGTATGGGATGAGGTGTAAATTTGGGGTACTAAAAACAAAAACAAAAAAAATAGGTTAAGTTTTGAAAATGGATTAAAAAAAATTTGATTTTTTTTTATCTATTCACATAATAATAACTTACCAGATATTATGACCTCCCAACAGGTTATGCTACCTAAGGATTTCAGCCAGAACGTTCAGCAAGGACTTACGGAATTACGGACGCAAATTGAACAGATACGTACTAGATGGGGTGTGGGTGGTACAGCAGCCGTCAGCACATATGACGCCCATACCTTTGGGTTGACCGACATTTTGAATATGATGGTGAAGGCTTTGAATACTGTATCGGAGAGCTACATAAACGATGTTATGGCTCTCCAAAACATTCCTGGAGTATGCGACCGTGTACAAGACCTCAAGCACCGAAATTCCACTCTTCAAACTGAGAATTGGAGGATTCAAGAGGAGAACGAGCGTCTGCGGGTTTCGTCCAATAAGATGGACGAGTTGTACGTTGAAATTACTCGTCTGAAGGGAAAGCTTTTGACTGAAATGGACCAAGCACAAGAGTACAATCGAGCATGGCAATGGTCACGTGCCCGTATTTCCCAACTCGAAAACGACCTAATGACGCGGGAAGAGACTATTCGTGAACAGCGAGATGTGATTGACAAGCTATACAGGCACTTTGCGTGTGATGATCAACTTCAGAATCACCCCCGTGGATACGAACAGCGGGAACTTCTTCTTAGGGCACAGATTTCTGAGCTTGAGAGGAAGGATGCTGAACTCCAAAGGCGATTGGAAGAGTATGGAAACATTGAAATTCAATTGCGAACGGAGCTTTCAGAAACGCAGGAAAAACTCCAAGATGCCCTATGGCAAGTTAGACATTAGGTTTATGCTTTAGCAGTGTATTTTATGATTTATAATAAAAAATTCTTTTTTTTACACTTCATTAGGAACATCATCTACAATAATATTTATTTTAGAATTGTCTGTGTTTCCAGCTTTTACACTCATACCATCTAAATGATCAAAAGGTGAAGGCTTATCTATCTTATTTCTTTTTAATATAGCACTTCCGCTCTTATTTAATGTTGGAGCATCACTTATTAAATCAGTCATTCTATCATTTATATATTCCAAAAATTCCCCAAACTCTCTCTTTGGACTCTCACCTCCCCTTAAAATACACATCTCCATCTCTCTCAATAATAAATTAAATCCTCTATATGTTTGTCTATGTCCCTCTGACTTTTTTGAAAATTGAAAAAATGTACCAGTAGTTGTCATTAATGTCATAAATACAGCACATGCCGCATTTACACCTGGAGGTGAATCCTCTGGTTTAAAACTTAATGTTGATAATACAGCCCCTACCAATATTCCTGGTAATGATACTACTGTATTTAATTTATTAAAATACCTAAATGAATGTTCATGGGCAGCATATCGTGCTTTACATAAGACCCACATAGATTTTAATTGTAAAATTTGTTCAGGCTTCCAAGGCTCTATCTTGTTTTGTGACATTTATACTTTAAAAAATAAAAAAATATTATATTTCTAACTTATATTATATGGAATTAGAAAAATTAATAAAAATTCCTAGTAACTGGGGCGTAGGAATTATTACTGAAAATCAAACAATTAAACAATTTATTAAAAATAGTCCCGCTTATCATAGTGAATTACAAACTAATGATATTATATACCAAATTGATAATAAATTTGTAAATGAAAATGATAAACCTGACCTTAGTGGTAAACAAAATTCAAATGTCATTGTCAAATGCCTTAGAAATAATTCAACTATAACAACTAAACTTAAAAGAAGTTTATTTCTTAATAAAACATGGTATCAAAGAGATTGTACAGAAAAAAACTAAAGTGTTCGTTTAAATATTAAATTTATTTTATATTTATAACTTGGATTCTTACTATTCTATACTTAATTTTTAAATTAGTAAAGTTATTATTTATTTTACGTCTTAATTACTATTCATTCTATCATGGTTATTTACTACACATACATCAACTTCTAAAAAAATTTGATTCATATCATCCCTTATTTCAATTAAGTGCGACCCATAGTAATTAATTATCTAAGATTATGGGCGTCTAAATAAGAATCCGTGTAGTCTAGTCGGTTAGAACATCTGGCTCTCACCCAGAAAACCCGGGTTCGATTCCCGGCACGGATAGGAGACAACACCAGCAATAGCTCAGTTGGTAGAGCGATTGACTGTAGATCAATTGGTCACCGGTTCGACTCCGGTTTGCTGGATTTCAATCTGTTGGTTTGTTCTTCTAATTAATAAGGTTTTAGCACTATTAGCTCAGTTGGTTAGAGCACCGTACTAATAATGCGGGGGTCACTGGTTCAAGTCCAGTATAGTGCATTCGGCTCTATGGTGTAGTGGTGATCACACAGGACTCTGAATCCTGGGACACGGGTTCGAATCCCGTTAGAGCCTCTTTAAATTTATATGCCCTGATGGCCCAATGGATAAGGCGCTTCCCTCCTAAGGAAGAGATTGTGGGTTCGAGTCCCACTTAGGGCGGTATGTTAAAATTCCAATACTTACTTATTTTTTATTTCATGAAAACACTTTTATAACTAACTAAAATAAAGTAAATTCTAATCCATAAAATGTAATGGTGTAAAATATCGTAACATAGTAGCACATTCATAGCACTTAAAATCGTTTTCTATATCTACATCTGTTTTTTTATTCATTATACAAAATGTATTTGTTATTTTTTTAGAACAACTATTACATTTTATATTAATATTATCTTTATCTACCCAAGTAAAGAAATATTTATTATTTATTAGAGTTTCTGGTTTCCTTTTAATAAACTCTTCGAATTGAAATTTATTCATTTATATATTTTTATTATTATATAAGTCAAGATCAAATTTTATGTTCGTAATATTATAATGATTACTACACTTACTAAGTGTCCTGAACTTCCAGATGAATTATGGATTCATATATTTTCATTTATATATAAATCTATACCTATTCCCATCAAAATTTCTTCTAAATTTTTTTATCATGAAATAACTAAAATTGAAATATACAAAAATACTACTTCTATCCTTAATGATATTATTTTATTAACCTTTCTAAATATTGATAGAAATAATAATACAATCCATACTGCCGTTTCTCTCGATGGAAAAAACACAATTTATGTACCCCATTATAATGTATTATCAATTAAAAATGGAATTGCTAAACTGTTTTTTTATTAATAACTAAAATATATTACCATATTATAATTATTATATCAAAACTATTCAGTAAATTTTTGTCAACGATTTTTTTCTAAAAAAAATTTGATTCATCACTTTAGAATTTATTTACAGTTCTTTTTTTTCAGTAATTTTTTTCGATTTAGCAAATAAAATTGTATTTTTTAATCCCTCCTCTAATCCTATTTTTGGCTCCCAATTTAGTATTTCCTTTGCTAATGATATATCAGGTTTTCTATTTGTAGGGTCATCATCTGGTAATGGTAGATACACCATTTTTGATTTTGAATTTGTAAGTTCTATTATCTTATTAGCAACCTCTTTAACACTCATTTCGTTTGGATTACCTATATTTATAGGTTTTGTATAACATGAATTCATCAAAGAAATAAGACCATCTAATTGATCATCTATATAACAAAATGAACGTGTTTGTTCCCCATTACCATATAGAGTAATATCCAAATTATCTAATGACTGTTTTACAAAATTTGTTATCACTCTTCCATCATCCTTATCCATCTTAGGACCATAAGTGTTAAATATTCTTGCTATTCTTATATCAACACCATACATTCTATTATAATCACTCATTAACGTTTCTGCTACACGTTTTCCTTCATCATAACAACTCCTTATTCCTATTGTATTGACATTTCCTCTGTAATCTTCACTTTGTGGACTTACTTTAGGTTCACCATATACCTCTGACGTAGATGACAATAAAATCTTACACCCATTTTTTTTCGCTAATTCAATTAAGTTCATAGTACCCATGAAATTTATTTTTAAAGTATTAATTGGGTCTAATTGATATTTAGGTGGAGAAGCTGGACATGCTAAATTATATATTTCATCTATAGATGTATCTATATTTAATGGTTCCGTTATATCGTGATTTATAAAAATAAAATTATCATTAGACATTATATTACTAATATTATCTATTTTACCTGTCAATAAATTATCTACACATATTACCTTATTATTATCTTTTAATAACCTTTCACACAAATTTGAACCAATAAATCCACAACCTCCTGCTATTAATATTGTTTTTTTATGTTTTCCAATATCTTTACTATTAGTAATTACTGCTCTGCCTAAATTTTCATTCCAATCTTTTTCTGGTCTGTCAACATTTTCATTTCTATCTATTATTGAATTTATTATATACGATTTCATACCTAGTCTTTTCATCTCAAATAGTAAATTATGTGTATCTTTAGGAAAACATGTTCCACCATACCCCCGTTTTCCATCATGACCTGGAACAAAAGTATGACCGTTTAATATTCTGTTATCACTCGCCGCTATAGATCTAACTTTTTCATAATCTACATTCATTTTGGAACAATATTCATATATTTCATTACAAAATGATACCTTTGTTGCTAAAAAACAATTCCTAAATAATTTTACCATTTCTGCCTCTTTGTTACTTATAAAAACAACGTCATCATTTTTTATTTTATCATTTTTTTTAGCAGTCTTGATTAATCTTGTTATGTAATCTTTAAAATCATTATCATTATTATCCATTACACCAAATATCCATTCTTTATTATCTATAAAATCATTTATAAAATTCTTTTCTGTCAAAAATTCTGGCATAAAACATATCCCTAAATTATCACACGTTCCAACTGGAACCGTCGACCTACATACTATATACCCCTTATAATCTAAAGACTTTATTTGCTTTACAACATTTTCTATTATCCCTGTATAACATTCCCCATTGTTTTTCATAGGTGTGGGAACACTTATAAATATTAAATCACATTCTAATAAATCCTCAATTTTAATACCCTCCGGAACACAAAGTTTAGGATCTAAATCATATGATAGTATTTCTATATCCTTACATTTAAGTTGATTCGTTGCTTTACCTACAAAACCATTACCTATTATTCCTATTATCATATATATATATATTATTGTATATAATCATATATTGTATATAACGCACACAATCTATATTATAAATTAGTTTACTATCATTCTCATAAAAGTGCCTCTATTATTTCTATATCTGTTACCTAAATAATCAAGATAGACAAATAATAAAAAAAAATATGGGTCATATACACTTAATGTTCCCTGATAATATTTTTGGGCTAAATGTTCACAAATTGAATACACCACAATTAATGCGAAACTATCCATAAAAAATACAGTGATTTCATCTGTCTCCATTTTATACAAAAAATATTTAAATTTCTACATATTAACTTAAACTTTCCTTATATCTTCTTTTTTAGACATTTTTATCAGATTTTATTGATTAATTAATATACACTATGCTTCCTAATCTATTTGTAAATTTTATATTAATTACTTAAAAGAGTATTTATTATTATTTTATATGCAACTTGTTCAAATTAAAAACCTAAACTTTAAACTAAATGACACACGAATTTTAAAAAAAATAAGTTTATGTATTCAGTCAAACGAAAAAATATTATTAGCTGGTGCTAATGGTGCTGGAAAGAGCACTCTATTAAGATTAATCGCTGGCTTACATATTGTTAGAACTTATGATGAATTCAGTGTTTTAGGAAATAAAATACCCCAAGACCAGTGTAATGGTTTATCCTATCTAGGAAATAAATGGGAAAGGAATATATCTTTCGGAGGAACTACTCCATATACAGCAGATATTAAAGTAAAAAATATGCTAAAAATGTGGCAAGATGAATATAAGGATAGACGGGATGATTTAGTCGATATCCTTAATATTGATCTCGATTGGTCTATGTGTACTTTATCAGATGGACAAAGGAAAAAAGTCCAAATTATGCTGGCTTTATTAAAACCCTTTAAATTATTGATTATAGATGAATTTTTAAATGAGCTAGATATCATAACACGTGATAGATTTTTCAATTATATAATTAATGAATGTAATACTAGAAAATGCTCAATTATCTATGCTACCCATATATTTGATAACCTAGACAAATGGATTGATAATGTAATTTTTATTAGTCAGGGAACATGTAATCCTAAAATATCTATGAAAAAATTTATTCAAAATAATACACTCTATAATACTATCAAAAACAATATAGAAAACGATTATAAAAATACAAAAACTGATAATCAGCAGAAACCTACATTTTTTACTACTCAAGGATACTCTAGTGGACGATTAAAAAGAAAAGCCTTTACTAATATCTAAGTATTTATCTTAATAAATTTATTAATCTTCTTTATATGTTACCCCAACTCATATCTTTTTGCTATAGCATGTTTCCTTATTATACTTACAATATCCATATTTAATGGCTTTTCTAACATCTTAAAAACAATTTCCCTTGGAACATATCTCCTATTATTATCATATCTCTCTCTTAATATTTTATTTGATAGTATTTCATAAGCATCTATTACAAATCTAAAATCATCTTTTAATTCACTCTCTATTACATCTTCACATAAACTATCAAAAAAATATCCATTTTTTTTTATGTTCAATAATTTATAATAGCATAGATTCTCACTTTTTTTTATTATCACCTCCCATTTATTTAATATATTTATTCTTCTATTCATTTTATCCATATTATCCTCACTAGTTATATCGGGTTTTTTTATTAATCCCCTTTTAGTATTAATACCTGACCTGACAATTATCGTTTTATAAAGTCTTGGTAAATTTTTGGAATATAAATCATAGTTTGTGATCTCCGTATCATTTAAGCTTAAATCACAAATCCAGTCACAAACAATTCCTATATTTCTTTTTGAATTAAAAATATTAAAATTTTCCTTCTGTGATATCATATTCCATTCTAATGTATTTATTGTATCACTCAAAAGTACACTACAATCTTCCCTATCATTATTATTTTTGATTATCCATTTTGCTAAAAAATTACCGATTTTTATATCCCCTAAATATATAATCACATTCTTTAATAATCTAAATAATGGTACATTCATAAAATTATGTAAAACATGCGTTTTATTACATCTATATCCGTTTATTTTTATAATGTAATCTCTGTTTTTTTCAAAATATTTTATAATTTTATCTATATCCCCTATATCACATAAATAATTTATCATGTATATAGAATAAATCCTTTTATAATCATATTCTAAACCATATATATCACATAATCTTAAAATTATATCTGTAAAATCTATATCCACGCTTTCTTTTATATATAAATCTATGGTTTTATATATATTTTTTTCATTTTGATTATCTCCTAAATTATCTGAAAGCTTAAGCATATATTATGTTATCATTTATAGTTTAAATAAAAATAAAATGGACTATTAAACATTAAAACTTTCCCCACAACCACAAGTTCCCTTTGAGTTAGGATTATTAAAAACAAATTCCGATGATATTGGTGTATCAACATAATCAACCCTTGTACCTAAGATATGAATGATTGCTTTACTATCAATACTTATATGTATATTATCAATAACTATATTTTCATCATATTTGTTTATATCATCTTTTTTTAAATACGAAAGGTTATAACTTTTACCATTACAACCTCTACTCTTTAAACCAAATCTAACACCGATAATATCATTATCTTTATTAAGCTTCATAAGATGACTGATTCTTTTAACAGCGTTATCAGATAGATATATCACCGATTTTTTAATTAATTTCGACATTATCTATACATTATTGATATAATAAAAATGTTTAGATAAAAAAAAAAATTCTTATAATAATTATTTATTTATACCCTAGAATTTATTATAGGCAAATACTTTATTATCTAACCTTTAATTCCAAGAATTCACTAATTTTTTCTCTATAACTTTGATTATCAATATAGGTCTTTTTAAAACTATACCAAAACTTAGTGTCTATAATATAACCCTCACTTATATCCAATAATTCTGCTATTTCTTTACTTGCTAACCACTTTACCTTTTTTCGTTTTACCTTTTTTTCTGTTTTAGGATTAATCTTATAATATATCTCCTCAGTCATATTACAAGTATTCCTTATATATCCACCTAAACCTTGTATTAAAGATTTACCACAATATTCACTAAAAGCATCGCACCATTTTTTACTTTTACCATTTTTGTTTACATGTCTATCCTTTTTTATATAAGGTTCATCTTCCATTGATTTGATTATTTATAAAATAATTTTGAAATTTAAATCAAATTTTATTCTTTGCCCACTTCGTCCTTCGTTTGCGTTTCGTTATCCTGAGATTTTATGAGTTTCATATTATTCCAGTATGTGGAGATTTGTTGCTCTAAACTCATTTTGTCGAGATTTTTAAAGTATCTAAGATACTTCCATCCTGGGACAAGAATAGGCGGCTTACCAGCTTCACCACTTTCCAAATCTTTTTTTCTTTTATGAGCCTCACTCTTACTGCCCCAATTATCATACTCTTTTTCTATGTTCAAGAAAAGATTTGCGTCCGACATCCCAGCATTGTCAAGGTATGGCAATCTGTTACTCCCGTAAAATATGTCCTCCCAGAAACATCTTCGTTTCTCCTCCTCCTCATCCTCGGAAAATATAATAAACCCCTCCCATTTGTCTACCGGAACTGTCAAGTAGTGGATACGCCGCTCTTTCAAATCCTGGTTTCCATCGATGCGCAATGAACTCCAAGTTCCATCATTTCCAAATTTATCCAAAGAATGCAACAAATCTGGTTCGCTTGTTTTCAAGGCACATATAGTATCGTAAATGAAGATCGGATAAAACTTAGTATTTTTTATCTTATCTAAGTTCTCCTTGATAAATGTCAATATATTGCCAATATCTTTTCCCTTATAATCGACTAAGATGACACCCCTACCCTGTAGCGTACCGTATACTTCAAGGTATCGACCCCTAGGTATTATCTTGCCATTTTCTCTGAGCATAGCTTCGAGGCGGAACTGTGAAGATTCGTACCAGTGTGTGTAGTCAATAGTATCGAGAGAATTATGATCCTCAACTACATAACAGTAATTAAACTCACTCCCTTCCCCAGTGTGGAGAGATTTGTTCCATTGCTGTGAACAAATCTTGTTATCACGATATAGAGGACTACCAAATATTCGCAATTCACAGACTTCCCACACTCTATAATTTGTATCCTTACAAGTTGTATTCATTAAAGTTAAAGTGTAAATAAAAAATATATGATAATCAAATTTTTATGTAATAAACTATTACATAACAATTTTCTGCTTTTCTTCTAATAATATGGTCGTACCTTTTAAAACTACATCTAATAAATTTTTAACGATTAATGCTAGGTAAAATATTTTCTTTTTATTGTTATCTCCTAAATGAGGTAAGAAATCGTTTTTAAGGATTTCATTAATAAGTGTTATCCTAAGTTGCTGTTCGGTTAGTTCTCTGCCATATATATTTTGTAACGCCCCGATCACAACGGGCGTATGCTTTAAAAGGTATTCTCTCGCTAATTCGGTTGTTTTAATTTTAATAGAATTTTGGTCTTCCATGGACTCTCTCAATAATGGATAATATATTGATTTATCTTTTTCTTCATTTTCCTTCTCCTTCAAAGCGAGAGTGTGTGAATCTACAGCGTGTAAGCCCTCCAACTCATGATTATCCGCATAAAGAATATACTGAATAATTTGTTCTTCTGATTCTACACCTAAAGACCTAAACATAATAAATAATGGTATGTCAATTTTAATATGGGGTAAAGTTACCGTAATACGACGACCCCACAAACCCTCATTTCGTCTTATATTAACTCTTACAGATTTACGTATTTTATTATATGTAAATGGAATATATCCTATTTCACAAGTATGAGAGAACTTCATGGATTTCTTTTTATAATTTATTATTCTATTTACAACTGTTCCTCCTTCTGAAACAAAATCTTTTTCACAGTGTCCGTCCTCCGAAACAATCATCCAGCCAACTTTTTCACAGACTTTATCCAGCATTAGTTTTCGTTGTAAATGCTTACACTTTAGCTCTAAATTGACTTTTATTATTTTCCTAATCCACTCGACAACTGGTCCGCAATCACACCCCCCCTCCGCCTTCCCACCTTCGTGTATCGTTCTGTAACAACAGAAACAGCCATATGTGAAATTATTATAGTTTGTGCTCCATTTACGTTTCCTAAAGACCATATTTACAAGTTCTCTTTTTTGCTCCCTGGCTTCTATTTCCCGTATCCTTCTATTAATAATCTCCTCCCTACTAGGCATAAACTTCGATGTTTTATTTATATTTACAAAAAAACAGAATCATCAAATTTTTATGTAATAAACTATTACATAACAATTTATGTTTTAAATTGTGCCAGTTCTTTTTTTGTTGCGACAGCATATTTCATAATAATTTCCACCACATCTTCATTTAAAGTACTTAGTAATAAATTATAAACCCTTTTTGTAGGAACATATAGATCCCTTTTCCATACCTTCACAATTCTATCCATCCCCCCAGACACGATGCGGGTGCAATCCGGGAACACATCAACTGCATGCACCCAGGTATTGCTAGCGGTACGGTGGCGATCAGGAACCTGCAGCACATTTATCCCGGAAGTTGCGTCCCAAACCTGCACAGTTCTGTCCTTGCTCCCAGACACAACCTTCTTGCCATCCGCAAACACAGCAACAGAATTCACCCCATCACTATGCCCAGACAAAGTACGCAATTCTTCTCCAGATTCCGCGTCCCAAATCTTCATAATTCCACACCCATCCCCAGATACAACCTTCGTGCCATCCACAAACACAGCAACTGCCGTCACCTCATCACTATGTCCAGACAAAGTGTGCAATAGTGCTCCGGTATTTGCGTTCCAAATTTTTACAGTCTTATCAGCACTCCCAGACACAACCCTCTTGCCATCCGCAAACACAGCAACTGCTAGCACCGACCTACTATGCCCAGACAAAGAACGCAATTCTGTCCCGGTATTTGCATCCCAAATCTTCACAGTATGCTCCTTGCTCCCAGACACGATCTTGCTACCATCTAGAAACACAGCAACTGCACATCCGCCACAATAATCACTATGATCTGCCACAAAGCCACGCAATTCTTCCCCAGATTCCGCGTCCCAAATCTTCACAGTTTTGTCCCAACTCCCGGACACAATCCTCTTGCCATCCGAAAATACAGCAACTGAGCACACATGATCACTATGCCCAGACAAAGTACGCAATTCTTCCCCAGTTTCCGCGTCCCAAATCTTCAATGTGTTGTCCCAACATCCCGACACGACCCTCTTGCCATCCGCAAACACAACAACTGCAGACACCAAATCACTATGCCCGGTTAGAGTTTGAACCTGTTTATACATTATTTTGTATATCTTATTTATATTTTTAAATAAATAAAATAATCTAATTTTATGCACTTTGAAAATTGTCTAATATGATTTAGTACATATTTATATTTGCGCATATGGTTTAATAAAACTTTTATTACCTTTTATTAGTGGGCGGTATGGGGTAGAGAATACCGTTGGCGTGCGTCTCGCTTACTCTTGAGCACCGCACGCAACCGCTTCACAATTAGCTGGCGCTTGGTGTTCTTATCACCCGCATCCATAATTTCATTAAAATGTATCTGGTCATTGACATCTTCAGTTGGTTCCTCAAATGGTTCTATGCGGAAGCCCTTCGTGCGAGCAGAGGGGGGGCGGGGTGCGGGGGCGAGTTCGTAGTCGAGTTCGTAGCCGAGTTCGTGGCTTGGGAGGATGCTGTTCCGCAGGTCCTCCAGTGTGCGATCGCACCCATAACATTCTTTATTAGGAACTGCTAATGTAGCGAATCCAAGAGACCGTTGGTAAGGCGTTCTCGGGTCCGGGGCGGCAAACCATTTATTACATTTGATACATTTTTTGGCACTATAAGACGCACAGTAGTAAGGTGGGACGGGTGGAGGGGCATATTTTTTTATTAATTTGTAAATTATATTTTCAGATGTTGATGTGGTTCTTTTGAGCACGTTCTCATCACTCCATTGCTCAGTCTGTGCCTTCTCTATGATATCATTAAACTCTTTCATTTCCTTTTTAGACAACATTCGCTCCCTCTCCTGCTTCTCCTCATACGCACGGAATGCATGATACCGAGCCATCGCACCGCTTGAGTCGTCTATGTCGTCTATATCCCCATTTGGCAGCGTGATTTGAGGAAGACTTTGTTTCAACTCATACATTCTATTGTATATGTTATTTATATTTTACAAAAAAAACAGAATCATCAAATTTTTATGTAATAAACTACTTGCCTACATTTCCGGAACTTAAATTTCTTGTTCCACCCCGAGATTGCTTTAAATCTGGTATTATAACATTCCCATCTGTCTCTATCTTTATCTCTGCCTTTGATCTTTCAAAAGTCATTCCTTTAAACTCTACTACAGCATTTCCGGAACCTCCTTTTAATGATCTATATAAACCTGGATATCCTATTGTTGTTATTTTATATCCCTTTTTATTTAAAATATTCCAGAATTTACCTATAAAAGTATGTTCAAGTATAGTTTGTGAATTTTTCTTTCTGGTGCTTGCACTATCACAAGTATGAAAATGAAATGTAATTTCCTTACTTCCCCAACCTATTTTGTCTAATATATTAGACATTTGTTTTCCTAAGTCAATACAACTAATTGAATCAACACCTACATCTATTAAATCAAAATTGGTAGGCTCTCCGTGTGCTATCACATGTATCGTTAATGATAGCTGAGTTTCATTTTTTAATAATTCTAAAATATTCTCTAAATTATATATTTCATAACCTTCTTTATCCAGATTTAAAAATATTGGATAAGCAAATACCCTACTTTTTGTATATAGTTTGTTAAGTCCTATTAATGTTTGATTGAAAAAATCGACTATATCATTATAAAATTCACATTTTGTGTCTGATTCTAATAATCCATTAATAGGAATAAATATTAGATGTGATAATCTGTTCTTTTGTGTATAATTTTCTTTTAAATTAAAAGATTCATATACTAATTTAGAAGATTTATCTTCATTTAATTTAAACTGGTCATATAAACTTCCTTTGGAACACATTTATTAAATACAATAACAAATGTTTATATAAAAATAAAATATTCAAATTTTTTGTTATAAACATCCATATGTTAACATAAATTTGATTTCAAAATATATTTATATATTTAAATATATACAATTTATATGCTGGGTAATCAACATATTAAACATACATGTAGATTATGTGGCAAATTATTTAATTGTAGTGGATTTCCAAAAAGAGTTCGAATGGATTGTTTATGTAACCGTATCTATTATTGCGAAGAACATAGATAAATCGTTTGTACTAAAATAAAATAAGTTTTATTATCAAATTTATATTTAAATTACTCATTTATTATTTCCATATTATATTGAAAAAATTTGATATCTTAATTTAGTACTTAAATATTTAAAAATGCTATCTATTTATAGTGAAAATGATACCTGTTTTCATGATACAACGACTATCAGAAATTTCTAAATCTGCTATTCAACAACTCAAAACTATTAGATTTAATCACCTTTCTTATTACATAAATGATAAAAAATGTGTTTCAGAATTAATGTCAAGTGAATTTCAAGAATATAGTGATAAAATCCTCTATGCAAATGCTTATTTAGGACCAACTATAATTGGAACACTGAAAATTGATAACCTAAAACAAAATATAGGATTATCAGGATTATATATTGCAAAAGATTTTAGAGATTTAACTATTTCTACAAAGAATAAAAGTGGAAAATGCAAATTTCATCTCTTTACAAGTGTATTTAAAGCTGTGGAAAGTCAAGATTATATGAACCTTAATCCAGATCTAGTTAAAATAAGTACTGCAGAAAATGCTCCACAACATATATTAGATATGTATAAATCTTGGGGATTTAAATATACAGGTGACAGTTACACTTTGGGAGATTTGACTCTTTATAATGCTGAAATGAAATATAGCCAATTTAAAAAATATATATACTCATGTCTATTCCCTTGAATGTTTATAATGGGAACAAAAATGTTTATTAAATCTGGTTTTATAACTATTGAAATATAACTTTTACACTTCCTTTTGGAACTAAATGATTATAACGTGATAAATCTTACTCATCGTCAGAGTCGCCCATCAAGACATTTTATGTAATAAACTACTTTCCTATATTTTAATTAGATTTTACAAATACTTGTTTTAACATTACACACATTTTCTTTCCACAATGTGAACAATCTGGATCATCACTACCTTGTTTTCCACAATGATTACAAATATAAATATTTTGGTACCATCCTTCTTCCTCTTCAACCTCCTCAGAGTCTGACGAAGGATCAGGGTCCGAGGTGGCATTCGCCGCATCCAGCTCCCATCGCAGGACAGCAAGCCTTTCTGGCGTGAAATGACACATATCTTTGGTGACCACTCCTTCTTCCTTATCCTCCTGTTTATAAGTATTTTTTTGTGGCATTTAATTTACTAAAAAAATAAATTAAACAAATCAAATTTATGTTTAATTAGGCATTACTAAATATGTTTATATGATACAGCATTATTGTTAACCATCAATATTCCTTTATCATCCGGGTCTTCACCCTCCCAACGTATTTCTCCATTCATTATATAACCCCTTTCCTCTAATTCTGTTACTATATACCCCATCCAGGCTATATATTCATAAAATTTTTCAGCACCTGTCCATACAATACTTTCCATATCGTCACCCAATCCCCAATTACACCATAGTCCTGGTTGATCAGCAGGAGGATGATTATAGTTTATTATATCATCAGTATGTGTTTGACCAGAATTGGGTCCCATTTCAAAATAATGCTTCGCGTCCTCTCCATATTTATTTATACACTCTTCCTCCGAAATTCCTAAACGCATAGCCAATTTTTTTACACAACGTTTCATTCTACGGGTTGAACATAATCCATTAAGCCACTTTATTGTTAAATTATCAACTGGTCTATTGATTTTTATAGCCCCATAAAAATCCGTATTGTAACCCATTTTTTTTTGAAATATGAATAAATAAATATTTTTATTCAAATTTTTTTACAACATATTAGAGTAAAGATATTAAAGATATTGGAGATATTAAAATAAAATTATTGAATGGTTAAGTGTCCAGAATTACCACAAGATGTATGGGAAATCATTCTTGACCATTTGAAACTTATATCTCATTGTGAGGGAATAAAGTGGTCACCAAGTATTTATATACCAATAACATGTAACGGTGTAGCATTACCATTACTACCATATTCACAAATAAAGTTTGTAAATAAACTATTTTATAGTAAATTATATTTTCCTCCTCCTCCATCTCCTCATAATGATCCATATCTCCCGCTCCCAAGCCCTCCTCCTCCAATCGCTATTCGATACCACAATGTTAAAATTAATCTTGAATTCGCACCTCCTTCCGAAGATGAAAATAAACATGAATAAATAAATTTTTTACAACAATTCTTTATCAAAATGAATTAAACCATGTCCGTCATTACCTATTATTAGTAGTTGTCTTATTTTTAATCCCAAATCATATTGTCCTTCCAATTGTTCTTTTACAAAATCATCCAAAAAATCTTCGAGACCAATATCCTCTCCTGCTTTTGAGATTTTTATAATACTTTCGTAGACCTGTTGTTCTAAATTTAAAGCATACTCAAATGCTTGTAATAATACAGATTTATTAGTATCAGAAAAATCAAATGATGGTGTATCAATAACTCCTACCTTAACAATTCCACCACGAATATTTTGGTATTCCATAAACTTCCTGGCATGTCCCAGCTCTTCATCAGCAGATTTTTTAAAATATTCTGCTAAACCGGTAAATCCTACTGAATCACTCTTAAAATAAGCATATAAGGCATTATATGTATGTGAAGCATATAATTCCAAATTTATTTGACGATTTATCCTCTCTTCATTAGATTCAGACCAATTATTTTTTCTACATATAGACATTTATTTATATTTTATTTTTAAAAAATGTCTTTAAGTAACTTATTTATACACTAAAATGATATGATAAAAATGCTATTAATCCAAATATAACATCCACTAATAAAACTTTATAAGAATTTCTATTCTTATTTATTGCCATAATGGAAAAAATAAAATATAATAAAGCATGAATAGGTCTTATACTATTCCACCATATTTTATCTCCAAATACCTCCCCTCCTGTTTTACGTAAATCTCCTAAATATATTACAGAAAATCCGATTGCTGGAATAAGTGCCATATATCCCATATAGGGTAGATACTCTTCGTCAATATTTTTTGCTAAATATACAATAAAAAGTCTGGTAAAAACACATCCTAACATAAAAAGTATTATTCTTTTTATCTTATTATCCATTTATTATATCTCTATATTATTATTTTGTTCACTACTTCTTCAATAGTATCTTCATTTAAAACTGTATGTTTTAACAAAATTTTTACCATATTTCTATATATCTGTAATCTATTCTCTAAATACTCTCTGTATCTTTTGGTCATGGGATTCTTACTCATATATGTATAATACCAAGGTCTAAACTTATTTTCTTCTACAATCTCCCATGTTATATTTGGATTTTTTGATACATAAACATAGTCCCATGGTTTATTTACAGTATTTTTTACATATTCCCATTTTAGATTAGGGTTTCCTCCTGTTGTAAAATAATTATAGGGATTGCTTGGATAATTTTTTAGAGTATTATAATCTATTGAAGGATTTAAACAAAAATTTTTTAAAGACCAGGGTTTATCAATATTATTTTGATAGATTTCCCATGTTATATTCACATTTTTTGATAAATTTTCATAACTCCAAGGTCTACATGGATTATTTTTTACTATTTCCCATGTTATATTTGGATTTTTCGAAAGTGTTTTAAAGTTCCAACGTTTATCTGGATTATCTTCAACAATATCCCATGTTATATTCGGATTTTTAGATAATCTTCTATAATCCCAATTTTCATGAAGATTGCTTAACACTATTTTCCACGATATATTTTGATTTTGTGATACATATCTAAAGTCCCAATTAATATCACGATTATTTTCTATTATATCCCACGTTATATTTGGATTTTTCGAAAGTGTTCTATAACACCATGGTCTATCTGGATTATTTTTAACAATATCCCATGTTATATTCGGATTTTTAGATAATCTCCTATAATCCCATCTTTGATTATGCTCCAATATATAATTATACCATTCCCTACAATACTCTATTTTCCAACGTTTTTTTAATTCATCCATTTATTTATAAAATATCTAAAATATTAATTTTTAAATAACCTATTATCATTATAATGTTTTATAGTAATATCATTTTTTATATATAAAGTATTTAACTATTTACTATTCAAATCAGCAATATATGTATTACTTACCTCCATAAATTCCGCTTTTCTTTGTAATTCTTTTATACTTCTTGCTCCTCCATATGTTAATCCACTTCTTAAACCAGCCAAAATTTCATTAATCATGTCTTGAGCGGGTCCAGAGCATTTACTATAAAAATCCACACCCTCTGGACATGTACCAGTTTTTACAGAACCATAATAGTCTTCTTGAAAATCTTTACTTGCTTGACCTCTAAAATGAGTATGGATATCATACTCATAAGGTAAATTATTATTTTCTTTATCAATAAAATGATATTCTTCATTATCAATAACTACTTTATTTTCCTTTCCATAATTAATATTTATCCAATTCTTTCTAATCATACTATCTTTAGGTGATAGATATTTACTTCCAGCACTTTCATATGTCTTAGAAAATAAACCACCTATCATACATGTAGAAGCTCCAGCAGCAAGAGCAAGTGTAACATCTCTACTATTTCTTATTCCACCATCAGCTATTATAGGTACTTGTAATTTTTTAGCTATCTGAGATATATTTTGTATAGCACTAAATTGAGGAACACCAAATCCAGTTACTTTACGAGTTGTACATGCTGAACCTGGACCTATTCCAACCTTTACACAATCAGCACCGGCATTCACTAAATCATTATATCCCATAGGAGTACACACATTACCCGCAATTATCTCTTTATCTGGGAAATTAGCTTTTAATTGTTTTATTAAATCAATTGTAGTGATTGAATGTCCATGGGCTATATCAATACATACACCTCTGGCACCATTATCTAATAATTGTTTAAGATTATCTAAGTTATTATTTACTCCACATGATATATAACACTTTTCTTTATATTTATTTACCCATTCATATTGAGTAGAAAATTTAGTAAATCTATGAAATATAGGATATCCCCCATTATCTAAAATAACATTTGCTAAATTATCAGATATAACTGTATCCATATTAGCAGGTATTAATGGCATACCTATAGTTGTATTTTTTGTAAGCCATGTACTTAAATCAGGTTCTGTTCTCGACTTTACATTATTATATTGCGGTACCAGACATATATCGTCAAAACCATATGCTTTTTCTAAATTTACCATATAATTATTTATATTAAATTATCTTTATCTTCATATTATTAACATTATAATTCGCTAATACAATTCTAAAGCGTTAAAATTATCTTTTTTAAATATCCTATATTATATATTAATGAAAATAGCACTTATTACAGGAATAAATGGACAAGATGGTTCATATCTTGCCGAATTTCTATTATCAAAAGAATACCAAGTCTGGGGATTAATTAGACGCTCCAGTGATTTTAATACTAAAAGAATAGACCATATATTTAATGAGCCAAATCTGACTCTTAGATACTATGATCTTACTGATTCATGTAATATAGTAAACATAATCAACGAAATTAAAAATACATATCCAGAAATGACTATATTAGAAATATATAATCTTGCTGCTATGAGCCATGTTAAAGTTTCTTTTGAAATGCCTGAATATACAGGAAATGTAGATGGATTGG
>Ga0208624_1000473_pt1 | contig 21079 bp, 18 predicted proteins | sample Knorr_S23_td_DCM_FD_185607 | JGI IMG/M metagenome (GOLD analysis project Ga0208624, IMG submission 185607) | Marine microbial communities from Southern Atlantic Ocean transect - Knorr_S23_td_DCM_ad_71m_LV_A (SPAdes) (version 2) | ecosystem: Environmental > Aquatic > Marine > Oceanic | place...
TGCCGGTTTTTATGAAGAACTTAAAAAAGAGTTTAAAGGTTAAACTCAAAAAAACCCTCAAAATCAGAGAAGTTGAGGGTTTATGGGTGGTCCCACCTGGACTCGAACCAGGGACCAAATGATTATGAGTCATCTACTCTAACCAACTGAGCTATAGGACCAGTAAGAGGGCAAATATACAATTTCGCAATGTTTTTATAAAACTTAAATATTGTTTTTTATTTCTAGTACTTTTGAAAAATGGAAAGTCAAAGACAAAAAAAGATTTCCTCACTGATTCAAAAAGAAATTGCAGAGTTAATTGGGTCTGATTTGAGAAGAGGTGGAGTCAAAAATCTTATCATTTCTGTAACTAAAGTTAGGGTCTCACCAGATCTTTCTTTATGTAAAGTTTATTTAAGCATTTTTCCAAGTGATAATGCAACACATCACTTAGAATTAATCAGGGATAATGCTGCTAGAATAAAACATGATCTGTCTTCTTCTCTTAAAAACTACTTAAGAAAAATTCCCGAGCTTGCTTTTTTTGTTGATGATTCTCTGGATTACATTGACTCAGTTGAAGATTCTATTAATAACCCTGATAACCCTATTGAGTAAAATGTTCAAACCATACATTTATAAGATCGCTATTCGCTATTTTTTTTCTAAGGATAAAAAAACAATTGTCAACAGAATTAATGGGTTTGCTTTTTTTATGATCGTTTCAGCTGCCTGTGTTCTTCTTTTAGTTTTAAGTGGATTTGCAGGTCTTAAGGATTTTGGTTTAACATATACGAGTTCCTTTGATCCTGATCTAAAAATTATTCCTAATAAAGCAAGTTATTTTATGGTAGACAAAGAAAAGCTGGGTTTAATAGAAAAGATTGAAGGTGTAATATCTGCTTCGCCTGTTATTGAGGAGAAGGTTGTGCTTTCAAATGAGCTAAGTTCAGGTGCTGTTCTTCTTAAGGGTGTTTTTGATGATTACTACATGGGTCCTACGCTAGACTCACTATCTCTTATTGGTGCATTTTCTCCTAACAAACCCAACACAATATACTTAGGTGCAGATTTAGCGTCATCTCTTGAGGTTGTAATGAGTGATGATTTTTCTCTATTGGCGACAGCTGCAAAAAAAGAAACAAGGTCGTTGTTTAGTTTTTCTCCATTTAACACTAAGTTGTTGGACATTGAGGGAGTTTATCAAATAAGTTCAGATATTGAAAAAAAGTTTGCCTTCACCTCAATGAAAACAATTTCTTCCCTAATTGGTGTTGGTGAAAACTCATACACATCAATTGAGGTTGCTTTAGATGGCAATGTGAATAAAGCTGATTTTGAAAAAGAGATAAATAATCTTTTATCTTCTGATCTTTCTGTACTGGATAAGCAAGATCTCAATCCAGCTTTATACAAGATGCTTAATACAGAGAATCTTGCTGTCTATCTGATTTTTTCATTGGTTGCCTTAATTTCAATGTTCAATCTTGTTGGCTCAATTACAATAATGATGGTTGAAAAAAAGAAAGATTTACGTGTTATTGAAATTCTGGGTGGTCAAAAAAAAGACTTTAACAAAATCTTCTTTTCTCTTGGTGTTTTTACAACAGTTTTTGGTACTATAATTGGAATTGGTCTTGCTTGGTTGCTGGTTATGTTACAGAATTTTTATTCGTTTGTATCTGTACCTGGCACCTCTATTCCTTACCCTGTCTCTTTAACCTCTACTAATGTAATTATTGTTTTTTTGACTGTTGTGCTTATGGGAATTATAACCTCTGCTTGGTCATCAAGTGCTCAAGGAAAGGTTTAATAAAGAACGGCTTCTGAAAAGTTTTTTTTAACCCCCTCAAGTTCTTTTATAATTGTTTCAGGGTCTTTTTCATTTAAGATTCTACTCTTTGTGTCTTTAAAATTTGCAATACCCTTAAAATAGTTTCCATAATGTCTTCTTGTTTCTAATACTCCCAAAACTTCTCCTTTCCATTCAACAGACATTTTTAGGTGACGAATGGCCATTTCTGCTCTCTCAGCAATTGTTGGTTCTTGTTTTTTATCCCCGGTTTTAAGATAGTGTTTTACTTGGTCAAAGAACCACGGGTTTCCAATTGATGCTCTTCCTATCATAGCCCCGTCTAAACCAAATTCATCCCTCATCTCTTTGGCTTTTTCTGGAGTATTTACGTCTCCATTTCCAAATACTGGAATGTGCATTCTTGGGTTGTTTTTTATCTCAGCTATTTTAGTCCAATCCGCAAACCCTTTATACATTTGAGCTCTAGTTCTTCCATGAATGGATATGGCTTTTATGCCCACATCTTGTAATCTTTCCGCCACCTCTACAATTTTAATTGACTTTTCATCCCAACCGAGTCTTGTTTTTACGGTTACGGGCAGCTTTGTCCTCTCTACTATTTCTTTTGTAAGACTTACCATAAGTGGAATGTCTTTTAAAATTCCTGCTCCGGCTCCTTTACAAACAACTTTTTTTACAGGACACCCGTAATTAATATCAATTATATCTGGGTTTGTTCTCTCTACTATATCTACCGCTCCCAACATTGAATCAAGATTTGATCCAAAAATTTGAATTCCAACGGGCCTTTCTTTTGTGTAGATGTCTAGTTTTTTTGTGCTTTTTGCTGCGTTTCTTATTAACCCTTCACTTGATATAAACTCAGTGTATACAACATCTGCACCCTGCTCTTTACACAAAGCTCTAAAAGGTGGGTCGCTAACATCTTCCATGGGCGCAAGCAACAATGGAAATTCAGGAAGTTCTATGTTTCCTATTTTAAGCATGTGGCAAAATTAACAATTCTTGAATTTATTTTTACGTTGTCCTTAAAGATTATACAAAGTAAGTATCTTTGTCGAAAATATCTATTGTGTCAAAAAACATACGTAATTTCTGTATTATTGCCCACATAGACCATGGAAAGAGCACTCTTGCTGATCGTCTTCTTGATTTTACTGGGTCTGTATCAGATAGAGAAAAACAGGACCAATTATTGGATGACATGGATCTTGAGAGGGAAAGAGGTATAACAATAAAATCTCATGCGGTTCAGATGGATTATGAGATGGGCAATGAAAAATTTATATTGAATTTAATTGACACGCCTGGTCATGTAGATTTTTCTTACGAAGTTTCCAGAGCTATCGCTGCATGTGAGGGGGCTTTGTTAGTTGTGGATGCTGCTCAAAGTATTCAAGCCCAGACAATATCTAATCTGTATTTAGCTGTTGACAATGATTTAGAAATTATACCTGTTGTAAACAAGATCGACCTGCCTTCCGCAAATACAGAGGTTGTTGTTGACGAAATTGTTTCTCTAATTGGGTGTAAGCCTGAGGAGGTTATTCTTGCCTCAGCAAAAACTGGAGAAGGTATAGAAGATATAATAAAAGGGATTATTGATAGGGTCCCTGCTCCAGAAGGAGACCTAAACTCTCCTTTACAAGCACTAATCTTTGACTCTGTTTTTAATCCATATCGTGGGATTGAGACATATTTTAAGGTTGTAAACGGAAAGCTTTCAAAGGGCGATAGGGTCAGGTTTATGTCTACAGGAAAAGATTATGGTGTTGAGGAAGTAGGTACACTTAAATTAAGTCAGGTTCCAAAAAAAGAGGTTTTAACTGGTGATGTTGGTTATTTAATTACCGGTATAAAAGAAGCAAAAGATGTGAAAGTTGGTGATACTATTACGCTTGTTAGTGATACAAATGTTGATGCTATTGAAGGCTTTGAAGAAGTAAAACCAATGGTTTTTGCTGGTATATATCCAGTTGACACTGATGATTATGAGGACTTAAGGTCTAGTATGGAAAAGCTTCAACTTAATGATGCTTCTCTAGTTTTTTCTCCTGAGAGTTCTGCAGCTCTTGGTTTTGGTTTTAGGTGTGGTTTTTTAGGTATGCTTCACTTAGAAATTATTCAAGAAAGGCTGCAAAGAGAGTTTAACATGTCGGTAATAACCACCGTTCCAAATGTTTCATACAAGGCTTATGTAAATAAAGACCCGTCTAAAGAAATTCAGGTGAACAATCCGTCAGACCTCCCGGACCCCTCTAGCCTAAATCGTGTGGAAGAGCCGTACATTGACGCAACAATCATAACAAAGTCAGAGTTTGTTGGTAATGTGTTAACGCTGTGTATTGAAAAAAGAGGTGAAATTAAAAACCAAAGATACCTTACAACAGAAAGGGTTGAGCTTAACTTTAAGCTTCCTTTAGCAGAAATTGTTTTTGATTTTTATGATCGTCTCAAGTCTGTTTCCAAAGGATATGCTTCATTTGATTACACGCCCACCGGTTTTGTTGCATCAAAGCTTGTCCGTTTAGATATTTTACTTAATGGAAAACCTGTTGACGCTTTGTCTTCGCTAATTCATTTCGATAACGCACAAAGAATGGGTAGAAAAATGTGTGAAAAATTAAAAGAGTTAATACCTAGGCAGCAGTTTGATATTCCTGTTCAAGCGGCAATAGGTGCAAAAATTATTTCAAGAGAAACAATTAAGGCTTATAGAAAGGATGTAACCGCTAAACTATATGGTGGTGACGTTACAAGAAAGAGAAAGTTGTTAGAAAAACAGAAAAAAGGTAAAAAGAAAATGAGAATGGTTGGAAGTGTTGAGATTCCTCAGCAAGCTTTTATGGCTGTCCTTAAAATCAACGATTAACATGCATTTATATTCAATTGAGACTGGTAATTTTAAACTTGACGGTGGGGCAATGTTTGGTGTTGTTCCTAAGGTTTTGTGGGAAAAAACCAACCCGGCTGACTCGAGCAACAAAATTGAAATGAGCGCGCGCTGTCTTTTAATTGAGGACGGTAAGAGGCTTATTTTGGTTGATGCTGGTCTTGGCAACAAACAAAGCGAAAAGTTTTTTAGTCATTATTCACGGTTCGGTGATGCAACCTTGGAAAGTTCTTTGAAATTAAACGGTTTCTCTACTGACGATGTTACTGATGTTCTGTTTACGCATCTTCATTTTGACCACTGCGGTGGTGCAACAAAACGTGAGGGCGATAAAATTATCCCCCTTTTTAAAAATGCTCGTTTTTGGTGTTCTAAAAAACATTGGGACTGGGCAAACATAAGCCCAAACCCAAGAGAAAAGGCTTCTTTTTTAAAAGAAAACCTTTTGCCTTTGGAAGAGTCTGGTCAGCTAAACCTTTATGAGGGTGTTGATAGTGGTTTTTGTAAAGAGCTTGGGTTTGATCTTTTGCTTGTTGATGGCCATACTGAAAAAATGGCATTGCCTATGGTTGAGTATAAGGGGCGATCTATTCTTTTCACTTCTGATTTAGTCCCTACCGCTGGGCACATTCCTGTCCCTTATTTAATGGGTTACGATGTTAGGCCTTTGGTTACCATGGAAGAGAAAACTAAAATTTTGAAAAACTGTTTAGAAAACGAAACGCTTCTTTTTCTGCAGCACGACCCCTATAATGAACTGGTGTCTTTAATGAACACGGATAAAGGTGTGAGGTTAGAAAACAGCTCTTCTTTAAATGATTTTTTTTCGTGATGAAACCGCTTAAAGGAAATAAAAACGTTGAGGTGTTGTTTAGTTCTGGTAAAAGAGTTTCATCTTCTTTTCTTCATTGTGTTTACCTTTTAAACAAGGAAGATTCTCGTTTTGTTGTGTCTGTTCCAAAAAAAAATTTTTCTCTTGCTGTTGACAGAAACAAAATAAAACGCGTTCTTCGTGAAGCTGTTAGAAAACACTCAAAAGAGGTGTTGTCTTTTGGTGGGGGTTGGTTTATGTTTATTTATTCTTCTGACAAAGTTGTTTCTTTTTGGGATATTGAAAAAGACCTTAAACTTCTTGTTAAAAACATCACGTAGCTTTAATTTAGTACAATGAAGCGTTTCTTTATTTTCTTCTTGCTCTTTTTGTTCTCGTGTGACAAGGGGACCGATTTAATTATTGAAGAAACGGCTTTCCCTGAAATAGGAGAAGTTTATTTATTAAACGATTTAGACCCTAATTTTGTGTTTCCTGAAAACCTTCAATATATGGCTTCGAATGGAGTCAACAGTAGCGTTTGCATAGACATTTCTGAAACTTTATATTCGCCTTATGGGGGCGGGGGCGCTCCAATGCAAGGCGCTGCCGCTAAAAGCTCGTCTGTTGCACTTGATGTACCCCTAAAAACTCATAATTGCCATTCTGACTTTAACAGACGTAATGTTAGTATTGGTGGGTCTGGCGGTGTTTCTCCGGATCAGGGTTTTGAGGTTTCCAAAATTCCCGATGGTGAGTTTAGATTTCCTTTTTACAATGTTTGCATGGAGGTAGAAAACATAGGTAATCGCTCAGATTTAATTTTGCGTGAGTGCGACCAAAACCCTAATCAAAAATTTGTTTTCGAGGTTGATGGTAAAATTAAACCAGCTAATGACCTTAGTTTGTGTTTAACTGCTTCTGCTAATTATGATTGGTACGGCGGGGGATACAATCCTATTTTTATTATACGTGATTTATTTATGAGTGCTTGTAATCCTACTTTTACAAAAAGACAAAGCTGGGGCTTAAGGACTTCTAATTAATTTATTTGTTATAATACATTGCACAGTGAGGGATGCCGTCCTCCATATATCTCTCCCCTCTAAACTCAAAGCCCAGGTCTAAATAAAATTTTTCTAAATACTCTTGTGCAGAAATTTTTATTTCCTTTGTTTCAAAGTTTTTTTCACAAACCTCTATACATTTTTTTACCAGTTCTTTTCCGTAATTGTTTCCTCTTTTTTTTTCTTCTACCGCTACTCTTCCAAAACCTGGATTGTTTTCATAATAGTCACCTTTATCAAAAATTCTTGCATATGCCATTAGCTTGTCATTTATGAATCCTGATAGATGAATAGCTTTGTAGTCTTTATAATCGAAGTCATTGTATAATATTTCTTGCTCTACCACAAAAACCTCACTCCTGAACTTAAATATTTCGTAGAACTCCTTGGTGCTTATATCAGAAAACCTTTGTTCTTTCCACTCAATCATTTCCATCAATTTTATCTATTCTTCTTTTATGTCTTCCTCCTTCAAAGTCTGTTTTTATAAAAACTTCTACTATGTTTATTATTTCTTTTTCTGATAAAAATCGTGATGGTATACTAATTATGTTTGCGTCATTGTGTTGTCTGGCAAGCTCAGCAATTTCTTCACTCCAGCATATTGCCGCTCTTACCCCCTTGTGTTTATTAGCTGTCATTGCTGCCCCATTACCACTTCCACAAATTATTATTCCTATTTGTGCTTTCTTTTCTTTTACTTCTAATGATACGGGGTGTATATAATCTGGATAATCTACACTTTCTTTTCCATCATACCCTTTGTTAATAACCGTGTATCCTTTTTCAGATAGAAGTTTTTCTATGTTTTTTTTTACCTCAACCCCTGCATGATCATTCCCTATTGCTATTTTCATTTTTTCAATTTACTAATTCCTTTATTATTTCTTTATATGTTGTTAATAGTTGTTTGTTTATTTTTAATAATTATAACTCTTTTTTTTTCTAAACAGCTCTTTTTATTTTGCTAACTCTTTTTCTTCTGTTTTGTTTGTATTAGTTGTTAACCTTTATGTTGTTTTTCCTTCTATTAACAATTGTTTATTTATTCCCTTTTTAACTGTAAATCAACTTTTTGTGATGTTTATTATTTGTTAGTTTTTTCTTTTCAGTGTTAATTGTATTATTTCACTATACTATTTATAAAGAAATTAACAATACATATAATATTTATTTAATATTTAGATAAACTTATTATTAATATGTTTAAATGTTTATTGGTAATAAAATTAATCTAGGTTTTAATAACAGTATCTTTGAACTTTAAAAAATATAAATGTCAAAAAAGAAGAAGGACTTAAAGGGACTAGAAAGAAAGATAAAGTCATTTATTGGGAGCAAACCTAACAAGGAGTTTAATTATAAACAAATAGCTTTTTCTTTAGGGGTAAACGACACAAAAGGAAGAAACGATATAATAAAAATATTAAATAAACTTCTAAAAAAAGAACAGATCATAAGGGTTAATAAAGGAAAGTTTGTTGCACCAGGAATTCAACCAAACACAGCAGAAGGAGTTTTAGAGATTACAAGCACAGGAAGAGGATATGTTGTTTGTGAAGATCTAGATGCCGATGTTCTAGTTGAACAAAGAAATTTAAATAGGGGTCTCCACGGTGATATTGTTTCTGTTGCTGTTGGAGAAAGAAAAAACAAAAACAAATACGAAGGAAAAATTGTAGATATAATAGAAAGAAAAAAAGATGTTTTTGTTGGTGTTTATGAAAAAAATAAAGACTATGCGTTTGTAAACACAAGAAACGCAAGAATGTATACAGATTTTTTTATAGATAAAGAAGAGATGAAGGGGTATCAGGAAGGAGAAAAAGTGGCTGTAGAAATAAAATCATGGGATTCTCCAAAAAACTCACCAGAGGGAAAAATAATTAAAAGCTTTGGGTTTGGTGATGACTCATTAGACGCCTATTCAATCCTGTATGAATATGGTTTGTCAACAGAATTTGAAGACAAAGTAGAAGAAGAGGCGAAAAAAATATCATCAACAATAACAAAAGAAGAGGTAAAAAAAAGAAGGGACATGAGGGGAGAGCTAACCTTTACAATAGACCCAGTAGATGCTAAAGATTTTGATGATGCAATATCATTTAAAAAAATAGAAGAAAACAAATATGAAGTGGGTGTTCACATTGCGGATGTTTCACACTATGTAAGGCCAGGGTCAAAGATAGACGACGAGGCCCAAAATAGAGCAACATCGGTTTATTTGGTAGACAGGGTGATACCCATGTTACCAGAAACACTCTCAAACAACCTTTGTTCACTGAGGCCAAACGAAGAAAAACTCACCTTTTCAGCAGTATTCTTAATTAATAAAAACGGAGATATTAAAGAAGAGTGGTTTGGAAAAACAATTACAGAATCAGACGTAAGGCTATCGTACGAGGAAGCTCAGCATATTATTGAAACAGGCCAAGAAAAGATTCCAAAAGAACACACAATATTAAAAAAAGAAAAAAAAGTAACACAAAAAACAGTAGAAGCCATAACAACCCTAAATAGTATAGCAAAAACCATAAGAAATAAAAGAATAAACAACGGTGCAATAATTTTTGACAAGACAGAAATTAAATTTGAGCTTGATAAGAAAAATCAACCCGAAAATATAGTTTTCAAAAAAACAAAAAGTTCAAACAAACTAATAGAAGAGTTTATGTTGCTTGCAAACAAAAAAGTAGCAGAAAAAATGAGAAAAAGCAAAGAGCGTTTTGTTTACAGGGTTCACGATCAACCAGACCAAGAGAAGCTAAAAAACCTACAAACCGTTGTGAAAAGGCTAGGCTATAACTTAAAGCTGTCTTCAAATGAACTAAACGACTCCCTTAATAGTCTTTTAAAAAAAGCATTCGGTAAAAACGAACAAAACCTAATAGACACTCTAATGATTAGAAGTATGAGTAAGGCGGAGTACACAACAAAAAACATAGGTCACTACGGTCTGTCATTTGAAAACTACACACACTTCACATCACCAATTAGAAGATATCCTGATGTAATGGTTCACCGGTTAATCCAGGCAGAAATAGATGGAGAAAAAATAAAAACAGATGAAACAGAAACCCTGTGTAAGCATTCAACACACATGGAGATTTTAGCAACAAAAGCAGAAAGAGATTCCGTAAAGCTCATGCAAATTAAGTTTATGAAGGATAAAGAAGGAAAGACATTTGATGCTGTTATATCTGGCGTGGTGGCAAGAGGGGTTTTCGTTGAGGTTATTGAAAATAAATGTGAAGGGCTAGTAAAAGCAAAAGATTTACCAGGGGATTTTTATGTGCACGATGAAAAAAACCACAGGTTTGTAGGAGAGAAAACGGGAAAAAAGTATCAGCTTGGAGATAAAACAAGAGTCATGCTTATCAAAGCAGATCAAATAAAGAAAAGGCTTGATTTTCAAGTCCTTACTTGAGGCATCGAGCGGATTCGAACCGCTGTAAAAGCTTTTGCAGAGCTCCGCCTAGCCACTCGGCCACAATGCCATAGGTTGCAAAAATAAAAAAAAGATTAAACTTTCTTTCTTAACTCGACAGAATCAACATTGCCTCCAATAGGAGGAGAGAGTTTTTTGATACTAACATCTACAGCAGTTATGTTACTGCTAATTCCTTTTATTGAGGTTATCATTCTCTCCATAACAGACTCAAGTAGTTTTGAAGGCTTGTCCATTTCTGTCTTAACAGCATTATAAATATCAACATAATCAACTGTGCTTTTAAGGTTATCATTTTTTTCAGCATCATCGGTGTTAGTTTCCACCATAATGTTTACTAAATACTCAGCCCCAATAACACTCTCTTCATGAAGGCAACCATGAAAAGAATAAAACCACGCGTTATTTACATATATTTTTGACAAAATCTTACCAAAGATATAAAAGCAAACATATTTTCTATCTTCCTTTTCAATATCTTTGGAATTGTGAAGAAAAAAGGCCCAAATTTTATTGAGCAAATAATAGAAGGTGATATAGCAAGAGGGTTTGACAAGAAAAACTTAAGGTTTAGGTTTCCCCCAGAGCCAAACGGTTACTTGCACATTGGTCATTTAAAAGCAATATGCTTAAATTTTAACCTTGGTAAAAAATATAACTCTCCTGTTAATTTAAGGTTTGACGACACAAACCCTGAGAAAGAAGCAAAAGAGTATGTTGACGCCATTAAACACGACATTAATTGGCTTGGCTTTGACTGGGACAAAGAGTGTTATGCATCTGACTACTTTGATCAGCTTCATGAGTGGGCAATTATTTTAATTAAAAAAAACAAAGCATACATAGACTCTCAAACCTCAGAGCAAATAGCCACTCAAAAAGGAACACCCACTAAACCAGGACAAAATAGCCCCTTTAGAGAAAGACCAAACGAAGAAAGCCTTTCAATTTTTGAAGGAATGTATAAAGGGGAGTACAATCAAGGAGAACACGTTTTAAGGGCAAAGATTGACATGGCCTCCCCCAACATGTTAATGCGAGACCCTGTTGTTTATAGGGTGATGAAGGTAAGCCATCATAGAACCGGAGAAAATTGGAACATTTACCCAATGTATGATTGGACACACGGAGAATCTGATTATATAGAACAGGTTTCACACTCACTTTGTACCCTTGAGTTTGAGCCTCACAGGGAATTGTACGACTGGTTTTTAGATGCAATTAGTCCATTAGAAGGAATTAGACCAAAACAAAGAGAGTTTTCAAGGCTTAACCTCTCTTTTACAATTACAAGTAAAAGGAAGCTTGCTCAATTAGTTGAAAAAAAAATAGTTTCAGGGTGGGATGATCCGCGAATGCCAACAATTTCTGGACTGAGAAAAAGAGGATATACACCCCAGTCCCTAAAAAACTTTGCAGTAACAGTCGGAGTTTCAAAAAGGGAAAACGTCATTGATGCTTCACTTTTAGAGTTTTGTGTAAGGTCACATCTAAATGAAATTGCTCCTAGGGCAATGGCGGTTATTAACCCTTTAAAAATAAAAATTATAAATTATGCTAAGCAAGAAGGAGAGAAGATAAATTTTGATATTAACCCACAAAACAAAGAAGAAGGAAAAAGAGAAATAATATTTACAGATGAAATGTTTATTGAGAAAGAAGACTTCCAAGAAAACCCAGAGGACGGATTTTTCAGGTTGTCTCCAGGAGAAGAGGTTAGGTTAAAGAATGCATATATAATAAAGGCTGTTGATGTTGTTAAAGATGGAAAGGGAGGAGTGACTGAAGTTTTATGTGAGTACGATCCAAAAAGCAAAAGCGGAACAAACACACCAGAGAGCAACAGGAGGGTTAAAGGAACAATTCACTGGGTTTCATCCAAAAAAGCAGTGAGGGCAAAAATAAATATATATGACAGGCTTTTTAAGGTTGAAGAGCCAGGAAAAAACGAAACAATAGAAAATGAAATAAACGAAAACTCACTAATAACAAAAGAAGCTTTTGTTGAGCCATATTTATCAAACGCAAAAGATGGGCAGCAATATCAATTTCAAAGATTAGGTTATTTCGTTAAAACAGACAACAAAAAAACCCTAGAGTTTAACAAAACTGTAGGGTTAAGAGATGGTTGGAAAAAGTAAAAATTATTCACCCTCAAACTCACCAAACTCAGGTGTATCAGGCTCTTCAGGCATATCAGGCTCTTCAGGCGTATTATGCTCAGCCTTAATTGTACCCACTTCAGAACTTTTTTGATTTTGTTTTTGCATAGCCTCTCCAATCTTGCTGCTAGCCGTAAAAGCAGCAACCATATCGTTAAGCATAGTACTTCCTGCTTGTGGGGAATTTGGTAGAAGTATTAAGTTTGAATTAGTTTCACCACCAATAGACTGAAGTGTGTCATAGTGTTGTGTAACAACAATAAGTGCAGAAGCCTCTTGTGAGTTAATACCAACAGTTCCAAGTGTCCCAACAGAATCTTCAATACCCTTCGCAATCTCTCTTCTCTGATCAGCAATCCCCTGCCCCTGAAGTCTCTTACTTTCTGCTTCAGCTTTTGCTTTTTCAACAATCAGAATTCTTGCAGCATCACCCTCGTACTGGGCTGCTGTTTTTTCTCTGTCTGCAGCATTAATTCTGTTCATTGCTCTTTTTACCTCCGCGTCAGGTTCAATATCTGTTACAAGGGCTTTGACAATAAAGTAACCATATTCTTCCATAGCATCCCCAAGAGATTGTTTAACAGCCACAGCAATATCATCTTGTTTTGAAAACACGTCATCTAGTTTCATTTTTGGAACTTGAGAACGGATAAGGTCAAAAACATATGATGTTATTTGATCTTGCGGAAAATCAAGTTTATAAAATGCGTCAAAAACTTTTGATTCAACAACTCTGTATTGGACGGAAACCTTAAGTTTTACAAAAACATCATCACTTGTTTTAGTTTCTACAACCACATCAAGTTGCAAAACCTTTAAACTTAATCTTCCAGCTATTCTGTCAACCAAAGGTATCTTGACTTGAAAACCAGGTTTTCTAACGGATTGAAATTTTCCAAACCTTTCGATAATTGCAGCTGATTGCTGCTTAACGATAAATACCGTAGAAATTGTAATAAAAAAAAGTAGTAATATAATTAAGGGTGTTGTAATTAGGCTCATGTGTTAAATTTTATTTATTAAACTTTCAATTCTATGGAGTGTTTCTTCGGGGCCAATAATATCCATAATTTTAAATAAATCAGGACCCGACAAACTTCCAACTATACAAAGACGCAACGTCTTCATAATATTTCCAAAAGAAATTTGATTTTCAGAACCAAAAGACATCAAACTTTCTTTTAACGACGAGGGCTCTGAAATTAACTCCTTTTTTAATTTACAAAAATTTAGAACATTATAAATGGTGTTTCTTGTAATTTTTTCTATTACCTCTTTGTCGTAATTCTTTGGCTGGCTAACAAAGACAAAAACTTCTTTTTCTACATCAAATAAAGTATTAAGCCTTTCCTTAACCAAATCAATAATTTCTTCACACACATCAGCATTATATTTTTTTTCTAGTAAGACATTAGCCTGTTCACATAATGAGAGAATTTTTTTTGATGAAAAATCTCGAAGATGAAGATGATTGATCCACACTGCTTTTTTTATGTCAAACCGTGCACCCGATTTATTTATGTCTTTGCTGTCAAATCTTTTGACAAGTTCATTTAGAGAGTATTTTTCATCATCACCTTTTCCTTTCCACCCCAATAAAGCAAGATAGTTTAATATTCCCTCTGGTGTATATCCTGATTCTTTAAACCCTTTAGATTCTTCCCATTGAACAGCAAAAACAGGGTGCCCTTGCTCTTCAGCATCTCTTTTAGACAACTTCCCTTGACCTGTACTTTTTAAAATAAGTGGTAGGTGATAAAATTTAGGGGGAGACCAACCAAAGTGATTATAAAGTGTTACATGTGATGGAAGGGAAGACAACCATTCCTCACCCCTAACAACAGAGGTAATTTTCATATCATGATCATCTACAACATTAGCAAAATGATATGTAGGCATACCATCAGATTTCATAATTACCTTATCCTCAATTTCATCTGAGTTAAAACTCAAAGAGCCTCTAATTTCGTCATAAACTAAAATTGTTTTTTTCTCAGGAACTACCATTCTAATAACATAACCACCTCTTTCAATTTTGCTCCTAGCTTCCTCCTCTGAAACGGTGAAAGAATTAATCATATTCTTCCTTGTCTCATGGTTATACTTAAATTCGCCGTTTGACTCTTTTCTTGCGCTTTCAAGCTCAGCAGAAGAGTCAAACGCATAATAAGCTAAACCTTTTTTAAGAAGCTCGTCAACTCGTTTCTTGTACAAAATTCTTCTTTCACTTTGTTTTATTGGCCCCTCGTCAATATTTAAACCAAGCCATTTTAAAGAATCTTTAATATGATCCTCTGCACCCGCAACCGTTCTTTTAGAATCTGTGTCCTCAATTCTTAAAATAAATTTACCCCCACTCTTTTTTGCTATTAGATAATTAAATAGGGCTGTTCTTACACCTCCAATGTGAAGAGGTCCTGTTGGGCTTGGAGCAAATCTAGCTCTTTCTATCATGCTTCAAATATAACACCATATTATTCCTTATTGAAATTATCCTGAAGAATTGATTTATATTTGTCCAATTATGCAAATGATAAAGTTTATTAGCTGTCCAAACGATTTAATAGATAAGGATATTTTAAAGGAAACTATTAACTATTTTGCTGATAAAGATGGTTTCAAAATAAAAAAGTTAGAGTACAACTTTGTTGATATAAAACAGATGGAGTCTCTGAACAACAATTTTTTAAATCACAAAAATGATACAGATATTATCACCTTTGATTACTCTGAAGGCAAAACAATTATAGCAGAAGTTTTTATATCCACAGTGATGATGATAGATAACGCACAAAAATATATGCAAAGTGTTGAAAATGAGTGTATTAGGTTAATTTCTCACGGACTTTTCCATTGTCTTGGTTATAAAGACAAATCATCTAAAGAAAAGGAGATTATGAGAAAAAAAGAAGAAGAGTTTATATTTGCTGTTTCACGTGAAACTAATCAAGATGTTTGATTCTCAATTTGATGTTATTGTTGTGGGCGGTGGTCATGCCGGAGCTGAAGCTGCTGCAGCTTCTGCAAATCTTGGTGCTAAAACACTTTTGGTAACAATGAATCTTCAAACTATTGGGCAAATGTCGTGCAACCCAGCTATGGGGGGGATTGCAAAAGGGCAAATTGTTAGAGAAATTGATGCAATGGGTGGTTATAGCGGCATAGTTTCTGATTTAACCTCAATTCAATTTAAAATGTTAAATAAATCAAAGGGCCCTGCAATGTGGAGCCCTAGGGTTCAATCAGACAGGGCACAGTTCGCTTTAAAGTGGAGGGAAATGTTAGAGAGCACAACAAACCTTGATTTTTATCAAGACATGGTCGTAGGCTTAATTGTAGAGAAGAATAAAATAAAAGGTGTTATTACAGGATTGGGTAATAAAATATATTCTCGTGCTGTTATTCTAACCAACGGAACCTTTTTAAATGGTTTAATTCATGTTGGAAACAAAAATTTTGGAGGAGGTAGAGCAGGTGAAAAACCCTCTACTGGAATTACTGCAGATCTTGAGTCATATGGTTTTAAATCTGGTAGAATGAAAACAGGAACACCACCAAGAGTTGACGGCCGGTCTATAGATTATAGTGTTATGGAAGAGCAGCCAGGAGATAAAGATCCAGGAAAGTTTAGCTATCTACAAACTGTTCACCCTTTAAAGAAACAAATCAGCTGTCACATGACATATACAAACAAAGAGGTACATGATATTATGGCCAGTTCATTTGATAGATCCCCAATGTTTAATGGTAGTATAAGTAGTACAGGACCTAGATACTGTCCTTCGATAGAGGATAAAATACACAGGTTTTCTGAGAAGGAAAGACACCAAATATTCGTAGAGCCTGAAGGTGAGAAAACGGTTGAGGTTTATGTTAATGGATTTTCAACTTCAATGCCAGAAGACGTTCAATATTCAGCAATAAAAAAAATCAAAGGTTTTGAAAATGTTAAGTTTTTTAGACCTGGATATGCTATAGAGTATGATTATTTTCCTCCCACACAATTAACACTTACTCTTGAAACCAAATTGATAGAAAATTTATTTTTTGCCGGACAGATTAATGGAACAACTGGATACGAAGAAGCTGCAGCTCAAGGTTTGATGGCAGGAATTAATGCAGTTTCAAAAGTTTTTGAAAAAGAACCCTTTATATTAACAAGAAGTGAGGCTTACATAGGGGTACTCATAGACGACTTAATTACTAAGGGAACAGAGGAGCCTTATCGAATGTTTACTTCTCGAGCTGAATACAGGACTCTCCTCAGGCAAGATAATGCAGATATAAGGCTAACAGATAAGTCTTTTAAAATAGGCTTAGCGAAGGAAGAAAGATATGTTCGTGTTCAAGAGAAACAAGATAAAGTAGAAGACTTTGTTAAATTTTTTAGTGAAACTAGCTTTGATCTTGATGAGGTGAATGAACTACTGGAGTCTGTAAATTATGAACCTGTCCCGCAAAAAGGAAAAATCGATAAAATATATGCAAGGCCAAACATTAAACAAGAGGACATAAGAAAATTAAGCTTGGTAGAAAATTATATTGAAAGTAACAAATTAGATCAGGAAGTTTTAGATCAAACAGAGATCCAAATAAAATATAAAGGCTATATAGAAAAAGAAAAAGCAAATGCGGATAAACTTCAAAGGCTTGAGGATATAAAGATACCGGTCAATTTTGATTATAATCCACTAGCTTCTCTATCTAATGAAGCTAAAGAAAAATTAAACAAAATTAGACCATCAACATTATCTCAAGCATCAAGAATTAGCGGTATTAAACCAAGTGATATTAGTGTTTTACTAGTCAAAATGGGTAGATAAAAGTTCCACGTGAAACAATTTCTAAAAAAAGACAAAAAATTTTTAAGCACTAAAGATTATATTGTCTCAAACGAGACCTATAACCTTTATCTTGATTTAAAAACTAAAATTGTTTGGACAGAAATCAATAAGCAGCAGAATCTTAATAAATATTATAAAAACACTAATTATCTTCCTCATAATAAAAAGATTGGGCTATTGTCCATATTATATGAGATTTCACAGAATATAATGTTTTCATATAAGTACAAGGTATTACAAAAGAAATTACAATCATTAGGTTTAGTTTTAGATTATGGGTCAGGGGATGGGAATTTTGCTAGATATTTACAACAAAAGAAAATAAATGTTCACACATATGACCCAATAATAAAAAATCAAAACAAGATACAATTATCTGATAATCAATACGATACAATCATGTTGTGGCATGTTCTTGAACATATCTTAGACATTGAAGCTGTCATTTTTACATTAAGAAAGAAATTAAAAAATGACGGGGCTATTGTTGTGGCAGTTCCAAATAGAGATTCTTTTGACTCTAAAGTATATAATAAATACTGGGCTGCATGGGATGTCCCTCGACATTTATATCATTTTAATCATAAATCTTTAATTGATTTTATGAAAAATAATGGGTTTAGTTTAATTTCAAAACATCCTTTATTCTTAGATTCATATTACATTTCCTACTTATCTTCAAAATATAAAAATTCATTTTTTCCATGGATTAACTCTTTGATAATAGGCACTATCTCAAATATACTTGGAGTTATTACATCAAAATATTCTTCTTCTTTTTATGTGTTTAAAAAAGATTAATCCTCACTTTGATTAATAAGTTTTGTCATTTTAATTGCGAACGATGTAAACACAATTTTAGAATTGACATTCCTGGAAATTGAATAATAAGAGTCCTCTATTAAGTCTATTATCTCAATTAAATTTTGACTATGAATAAATGGGGATAGCTTCTCGATCTTAAAATCTGAACTTGAAATGAAAGATGTTAAGTTTTGAGATTTATAACTTACAAGCATAGCTTCTCTTACGAGAAAAGAACAAAAACTTAAAAACTCTTTTTGTTGAATTCGAGAGTTTGATGACATTTTTTCAGACCATTTTGTTAGATCTAACACAGCTTTTTTGCTTTTTTTTGCAAGAAAAGCAAACCTCAAACAATCAACAAAATTTTGTTCGTGAGAAATAGAAGAAGCATTTTCACTGATATAATTCATACTTCTAGAAACACTTCCTCTAGAAGACTTTACGATTAAGTCGTAATCAATACTATCTACTAAATTTTCCAAAAAATATTTGTGCTCATTAAAATTAACAGGAATTAAATTAGAAATTTGACACCTAGAAATTATTGTTGGTAATAGAGAATCTAGACTTTCAGTGACAAGTATAAAAAATGTATCATTTGGAGGCTCTTCAAGCAACTTAAGCAACTTGTTTTGTCCATAATTATCCAACTGCTGCATGTTCCAAATAATAAAAACTTTAGCTCCACCAATGAAAGACTTTAGATGAGCCTTTGAAAAGATAAGATCTATTTCAGCTTTCCTAATTTTTCCCTCTGTGTTTTTACCCTTACTATCCACTGAAATATTCTTCCAATCATTAAAATCTATATAAACATTTTTTTTGATAAGATCTATCCATAAATCTAAGAGATCTGGACTAGTTTGTTTATCTGCAAATGTTGGATAAGAAAAATATAAATCAGGATGATTCAGAATTTCTCCTTTATAATTTTTGTCAACTTCCAGTAATCCTCTTGCAATTTCGATGGCAAAGTTAAGCCCGCCATAACCGTCTCTATCAACAAGAATTTTAGATTGTGGGAAAATTTTTTTTTCAATTGAATCATAGATCTTCTTTTTTAAATGTTCTTGACCTAAAATTCCATCTAATTTCATACCCAAATATATATCATATTATATCTTTGTCGACAAAATTATATTAACATGTTTAATCTTGAAAAACAAGAATTAAAAAACAAAAAAGTAATTATAAGGGTTGATTTAAATGTTCCGCTAGATGATAAATTTAACGTTACAGATACCACTAGGATTGAAGCGTGTAAAGAAACAATTGATTTAATCTTAGATAAGGGAGGTACATGTATTTTAATATCACATTTTGGTAGACCAAAAGAAAGGGAGGATAAATTTTCTCTAAAACACATAGTAGAGACTGTTTCGGATGTTCTTGATCACCCAGTGTTTTTTCACAATGATTGCATTGGTGATAAAGTTCAAGAGGTTATTTCTAATTTAAATCCGGGAGATATAATTCTTTTGGAAAATTTACGTTTTTACAAAGAAGAAACATTAGGAGATATTTTATTTGCTGAAGAGCTATCAAAGTTAGGGGATATATATGTAAATGATGCTTTTGGGACATGCCATAGGGAGCATTCCTCAACAGCTTTAATTGCAAAATATTTTAAGAATAAAAAATTTGCAGGCAAGCTCTTAGAAAAAGAACTTATGGCAATTAATCAAATAGCTAATAATGGAAAAAAACCTGTACTAGCAATATTAGGAGGAGCAAAGGTTTCTAGCAAGCTTAATATCCTGTATAACCTTATAAAAAAAGTTGACAAAATAATTATTGGAGGAGGAATGGCATATACTTTTATTAAAGCAAAAGGAGGAAAGATTGGAAATTCTTTAGTTGAGGATGAATTAATAATAAACGCTAAAGAAATTCTAAGTTTAGCAGAAAAACTAGAAAAACAAATAATTTTACCTTTTGATACTAAAGCATCAAAGGATTTTGAAAATAATGATCAAATTAAAACTTTTGATTCAAATAAAATCGAAGATGATTGGATGGGGCTAGATATTGGAAAAAAATCAATAGAAAAATTCAGCAAAGAGATTTTTTTAAGCAATACTATTTTTTGGAATGGACCTATGGGTGTATTTGAAAAGGAATTATTCTCCGAAGGAACGAGCTCAATATGTAATTCACTGAGAGTAGCAAAACAAAAAGGAGTTAACGTAATAGTTGGAGGAGGTGATTCAATTGCAGCTTTGAAAAAGCTTGGAAATAAAGACTGGGTTAGTTATATTTCAACAGGAGGAGGGGCTCTTTTAGAAAGTTTAGAAGGGAAAACTCTGCCAGGTGTAAAGGCTTTAATGCAATGAACTTAAAAAATAAAATTACAGCTATAATAACTTGCATGATTTTCATTTCATGTCAATCAGATGTTTCAAAAGCATATGTTCCAGAATCTAATGGTAATATTAATGCTCTAACTGTTGTAATGAATAATAGCTTATGGGAAGGAAGACTGGGAAATAATATTAAAGAGTCATTAATGGAACCATACGAAGGACTACCATTTGACGAACCTAAATATGATTTATACTATCTTCAGCCTTCAATTTTTAAAGGTTTTGCAAGGAGCAGCAGAAATATAATTGTTTTTAATAAAGATACAGTAGGTCAAGGGTTTAGGCTAATTAAAAATCTTTGGGCAAGACCTCAAGTTACCGCAATAATAACCGGAGAGGATGAGGATGTTATGAACTTTTATTTTGATGAAAACAAAGATCTTCTACTTCGATCAATCTCTGAAAATGAAAGAGTAGAAAAAATTCGAAGAATGACTAAGTCTCTCAATGATGATCCACAATTAAAAGATCGTTTTGGAATTAATCTAACTTTTCCAGATGCTTATTCCACAGTTAAAGACACAACCAACTTTGTTTGGATTGAAAAAGAAGTTGTAAAAGGACACCTTAATATTATTGCTTATACATTACCGATTAATATTGATTTAAAAAAAATAGAAGAAAGAATACCAGCAATAAGAGACTCAATTGGAAAAATATATGTACCGGGAAGAGTTCCAGGTTCTTATATGATTACGGAGAGAGCTTATCTTCCCTACTATTATAAAACAAAAGTTAATAATTTAGATGCTATCCTTACAAAAGGGACATGGGAAGTTCAAAATGATTTTATGGCAGGCCCATATGTAAACTATATTATTAAAGACACAGTAAATAAAAGAAATATAGTTATTGAAGGCTTTTCGTTTGCACCATCAGAAAGCAA
>Ga0208624_1000475_pt1 | contig 21027 bp, 20 predicted proteins | sample Knorr_S23_td_DCM_FD_185607 | JGI IMG/M metagenome (GOLD analysis project Ga0208624, IMG submission 185607) | Marine microbial communities from Southern Atlantic Ocean transect - Knorr_S23_td_DCM_ad_71m_LV_A (SPAdes) (version 2) | ecosystem: Environmental > Aquatic > Marine > Oceanic | place...
ATGTTGATGAAGATAAAGGAAAAGCAAGAGTACTTGTTTCTTTCTTCGGAAGAGATACACCTGTTGATCTTGATTTTCTTCAACTAGAAAGAAATTAAAATATGGCAAAAAAAATACAAGCAATAGTGAAACTTCAAATTGAGGGTGGTGCTGCAACTGCCGCACCTCCTGTTGGTCCAGCATTAGGTCAGCATGGAGCAAACATAATGGCATTCGTTAAGGAATATAATGAAAAAACTGCATCTATGAAGGGTGATGTTGTTCCTGTAGAAATTACAATTTATCAAGATAAATCATTCACTTTTGAACTAAAAAGCCCTCCTGCAGCAGCATTAATTTTAAAAGCAGCAAAAATTCAAAAAGGTGCCGCAGAAAGTGGTGTTCAAGTTGTTGGAAAAATTACATTTGATCAAGCAAAAGAAATTGGAAAACAAAAAATGCAAGACTTAAATGCTATGGATGAAGATGCTGCAGCCATGATAATTGCTGGTACTGCCAGAAGTATGGGCATTGAGGTTGAAGGAATTTAATAGGAGTTAATTGATGAAAAAAAGCAAAAGATATTTGGAAATAAAGAGCAAAATCGAAGATAAAGAATATTCATTAAATGATTCTCTAAGTTTAATTAAAGATATTTCTTCAGCAAAATTTGACGAATCAGTAGAAATTCACTTACAAACAAATGCTGACCCAAAAAATGCTGATCAACAATTGAGAACAGTAGCTGACTTACCTCATGGAACTGGAAAACAAGTAAGGGTACTTGTATTTGCAGAAGGTGATGCAGCTGTTTCAGCCAAAGAAGCTGGTGCAGACTTTATATCTGATGAAGAAATAGTAAAAAATATTGAAAATGGCTGGCAAGACTTTGATGTTGCAATTGCTACTCCTGACCAAATGAGCAAAATAGGAAAATTAGGTAAATTTTTAGGTAGAAAAGGTTTGATGCCTAACCCAAAAACTGGAACAGTTGTTCAGCCTCAGAATATTTCTCAAGCCATATCTGCATCAAAAAAAGGAAGGACAGAAATTAAAATAGATAGTTCTTCAGTTATACATTTTAATGTTGGAAAGGCTAGCTTCACATCTGATCAGTTACTTGAAAACACTAAGAGTGTTATTAAAACTATATTGGAATCAAAACCTGAAGGAATAAAAGGTCGCTTGATGAAGAAGGCTTCAATTAGTACTAGTATGAGCCCGGGAATTGACCTTTCTATTGATGATTTAGAATCTTCTATTAGTTAAATTTGACCTATTTTTTTCTATAGCATATCATTACGACTGCTTAAGACAGCAGGTGCTTAGCTTAATTTCCTGCCGAGGTACAAAATAAATAAATTTTAAGGTATCTCGAGTTTTGCTCGAGATTTTTTTTATGCCAAATAAACGAAATATAAAACAGCTTGAAGAATTAACTGGTCTTTTTAAAGAATCAGAATATTTAGTATCAACTGAGTATAAAGATATCTCAGCTAACACTATGGTTGCATTAAGAAAGCAACTTAATTCGGTTGGTGCAAAATATAGAATAGTGAAAAATAACATTGCTCATTTAGCTGCGAATGATGCTAATATTTCAGACTTTAGCAACTACATCAAAGGTACTTGTGCCTTGCTAATTACCGACCTTGACCCTGCGCAAGCTTCAAAACAGTTATATAAGGTTATAAAAGATGAAGAATTAAATATTAATGTTCTTGGTGCAGTTTTAAATGGAGAAATTATTGAAAGTAATAAGGTAGAACAATTATCAAAATTACCATCAAAAAACGAATTAATTTCTCAAGCTATAGGGCAGATTGGGGCACCATTAACTGGATTTGTGTATTCATTAAGCTCTCAAATTAATTCGTTAGTAAATGTATTAAATAACATCGCTGATTCAAAGAAATAGTATAGTCAAAAGGAGAACTATGTTAGAAGAAGAAAAGAAAAACGAAGAACCAAAAGCTGAAGAAGCTCCAGCAGAAGAACCAAAAGCTGAAGAAGCTCCAGCAGAAGAACCAAAAGCTGAAGAAGCTCCAGCAGAAGAACCAAAAGCTGAAGTAAATTTATCTGGAACAGCTAAAGAAATTTTAGATTCTGTAAAAAATATGACAGTCTTAGAGTTATCTGAACTTGTAAAAGCATTACAAGATGAATTTGGTGTTGTTGCTGCTGCGCCTGCAGCCGCTCCGGCAGCAGGAGCTGCAAGTGGAGAAGGTGGAGATCAAGCTTCATCATCAGATGACGATACAGCAAATGTAACTCTAAAATCTTTTGGAGCAAATAAAATTGCAGTAATAAAAGTTGTTAGAGCTCTAACAAGTTTAGGATTGAAAGAAGCTAAAGATTTAGTTGAGGGTGCTCCTTCACCTGTTAAAGAGGGAGTTCCGAAAGCTGAAGCTGAAGACGCTAAAAAGCAACTTGAAGAAGCTGGTGCTGAAGCAGAAATATCATAATTAATAAGAGGGCTTTGTGCCCTCTTATTGGTTTACTTGTTAGATGAGTTCTCTTTAGATTTATCTTTATCATTCTCATCTTTATCTTTCGATGGCCTTTCTCCGTGCCATGTGTTGTATTCAAAGGAATTTTTAAATTCTTTTTGAACTCCACACTTTTTGCATTTCCCAATACTTACTGGACCATTAGGTGGTTCAATAACCCAATGGCATGTATCGCCATTATCTATACATATATTCAAATTTTTTTCAGACTTATCAGTTGATTTTGACAATATTACTCCTTAATGATCGTGATAATTAACTTATCATTAATTTAATTTATATGCATTAAATTTAATAACACGATTATAAGAAATCTTTGTGTTAGAATTGAACTTTGTTTTAGATGATAATTAAATTAGGGGATTAGATGGCAACCAAAAAAACAACAACAAAAAATTCTGTAAAGAAAAAAGTAGTTCCAAAAAAAATATCAGGCAAGACTACATCTAAAAAAACAACTTCTAAAAAAACAACTTCTAAAAAAATTTCTAAAAAGTTAGTTATTTCTTCTAAAAAAGTTTTAAAAGTATATAAAGGCACTAATATTGAGGTTACAGCACTAAATAAAGTTAATATTGATATTTATGAAGGTGAGATGGTTGCAATTATGGGCCCTAGTGGTTGCGGTAAAACAACTTTATTGAACTGTTTATCTGGCCTTGATTCAATTGATAGTGGAACAATTAAACTGCAAGACATGGAGTTAGAAAAATTAAGTGATGATAAATTAAGTGAATTTAGAGCAAAAAATATGGGATTTGTTTTTCAATCATTTAATTTACTTCCTGTACTAACTACAGTTGAAAATGTTGAATTACCCTTACTAGTTTCAGGAATATCTCCAAAAGAAGCAAGAAAACAGTCTGAGGCGAAGTTGGATGATGTAGGTCTCCTTGAATGGGCCACTCATTTGCCAGGAGAATTATCTGGGGGTCAAAGACAGAGGGTGACCCTAGCTAGAGCACTTGTCAATGAACCTGCCATTGTATGGGCGGATGAACCAACAGGAAATTTAGATAGTACAAATGAATTGGAAATAATGGATTTGCTTACAGATTTAAATAAAAAAAATAATCAGACCTTTGTTATTGTTACTCACTCTGAATATGTAGGTGGGAGAACAAATAGAATAATAAATATGAAAGATGGAAAAGTAGTTTAATTTATGGAAGAGAAAGTATTTGGTCTGCCAGCAGGTCTCCTTGCTAATAGCATGATAGTAATTTTAGTTGCTATTTCCATTATTTTATTATTTGGAGGATTAAGAAGATTTATTCTTGTAAAAATGGGTACAAGAAATATTCCTCGAAGAAAGGGTCAAAGCACATTAATAGTAATGGGACTAATGTTGAGTTCAATTATAGTTGCAGTTTCTTTAGGTATTGGAGATACAGTTAGATATTCAGTCAGGTCGGTAGTATTTGATTCCGCAGGAAATATTGATGAGGTTATTAGTGGCCCTGGTAAACAGCTTTTTGGAGTTGAATACTTTTCTTATTCTGAGTTTGAAGAAGTAGAAAGATTAGCATCTACTAATTCTAACATTGATGGAATCATGCCATATATTGAAATCAATCTTCCAGTTGAAAATGTTAAATCAGAAATCGCTGAAAGTAGGGTTCAGGTAAGAGGGTATAGCTCTAAATACTCAGATAGTTTTGATCAAATTAAAAATATAAATGATGAACTTGTCTCAATAAATACATTAAGTACTGATCAAGTTTATATAAATACTGCTTTAAGGGACACTTTAAATTTAAATAAAGGTGATGTTGTAGGTGTTTATATTAATTTGGAAAAAAAAGAATTTGAGGTTATGGATGTGTTGGAAAGTGGGAGTATTGCTGGAGCTAATATAACTCCTACCATTTCTTTTGAAATTTCAAATTTGCAAAAGTTGTTAGATAAAGAAAACATGATAACTAATATTGCCATATCTAATTCTGGTAACCAAGATGAATCCCTTGAACTTTCTGATGATGTTACTCAATTCTTGAGATTAAATTTAACTAACAAACGAGTTGCCAATAAATTTTTTGAGATATTGTCATCAAATGAAATTCCAACTTTGATTAAAGAAGAGGCAAAATCTTTAGAACAAACTGACAGTGAAACATTTGAAGAATTAACTAGGATTGCCTCTGATCTTGAGGGTGATAATTTTAACGAGGAATTTATTACTTCCGTAGGAGATTATCAATTGCAACTAATTATTCTGGGCGCTCTTGATAAAGCAGGATTACAAGCTGAAGCAGCACAATTATTAATGATGTTTGGCGATTTAACAACTTTAAGAGTTGATGATTCAAAAAATAATGGAGTTAAATTAGCTGAAACTGTAGCCTCAGGAGTTACTACAATATTCTCGATATTTGGATCTTTCTCTATTATGGTTGGAATGCTACTTATATTTTTGGTATTCGTTTTATTGGCTGCTGCAAGATCAACAGAGTTAGGTATGGCAAGAGCTGTTGGATTAAAAAGAAGGGATTTAATTCAGTTATTCACTTATGAAGGAACCGTTTATTCTTTTCTAGCAGCAATAGCTGGAACTATTATTGGTATCGGATTAAGCTTTGGTCTTGTTTATATACTTCAAGATTTAATTGATGCAGGAACATTTGTTATTAAGCCTTATTTTTCAGTTACATCGATAATTATTTCATTTTCTGCAGGCTTGATTTTGACTTTTATCACTGTATTTGCATCTGCATACAGAGCAAGTAATTTAAATATTGTTGTTTCCATTAGAGGTCTTAAAGAAGAATTTGTTAAAAAGGCATCTTTAACAAGAAATGAAAAAATTAAAAATTTATTGTGGGATCTTATTTATCCAGTTAAACAGGTTGTAAGAATTATTATTGGAAATGGTGGAAGATTAAGAAACTTGATTGTTTTATTAATTTTTCCAATTTCATGGCCTTCAAGCATTTTCATGTCATTATTTAAATTGTTTGGAAAACATTCTTATGCATTATTAGGCTTATTTTCTTTATTCTTAATTTTTCTTGCATTCCAAACTGAAGGGACTGCACTTTTAAGTTTCGGTTTAACAGGTATTGCGCTTTCAATAGCGCTTCTAATCAGATTTTTAAGCACATTATTATTAAGTGACCAAGAAAATATTAGTCAGATTGCAGGCACATTTGAAGGTGGGCTCGTACTGGTTGTTGCCAATCTGCCACTTGATTATGCAATTTTTGATTTTGCATCTGAATGGTCTCAACCTGGGCCATGGTTTTGGCCTCTTGGAGGTGGAATAAATACCGCAGCTGCTGTTTGGCTTGTTATGAGCAACAATAGGCTTCTAATTTATTTATTAAACATTATTCTCTCGAGATTTTCGGGGCTTAAAGCAGTTACTAAGACTGCAATTAGTTACCCAATGGCTTCAAAATTTAGAACTGGATTAACCGTTGCAATGTTTTCTTTAATAATTTATACACTAATGATTTTTTCTGTTCTAAATGGAATCAATGATATATCTACTGATCAGCCAGATAGAATTACTGGGGGATACGATATTAAAGGAACAATAAGCTCAGATAATTCAATTCAAGGTGATATCAGAAATTCATTAAATATGAATGATTTTACGGTTGTTGCTGGTTCTTCAAGTATTGATATTGATGCAAAAGAAATAGAAGGTGAAAACACAACCTTTAAAAGTTCAAGATTAGTATCTGTTGAAGATAGTTTTATAAATACTAATAAATGGCAACTTTCATATTTTGACCCAAAATATGGCTCAAATGATAGGGAAGTCTGGGAATCATTGAATAGTGATGCAAACTTAGTTTTGGCTAGTGGATCTATTGTAGAGTCTGGAGACCCTTTTGGGCCACCTGACAGAAGCTTCAAAACCTCCTTAATTAAGCCGGGCGACTTGAAAGAAATAGAAGCATTTAATATTAAAATTAAAAAAAGTAGAAGTGCAGATGAGGGGGCAACATTAACAGTTATAGGTGTAATTGAAAATCTTGCTGGCGGAACAGGTTTTGGGGCTGGGGGAGCAACATTCTATTCCACAGATAATCTTGTTTCAGAAATAGCTGGAGAAGAAATTCCGTATAATACATATTATTTCTCTTTAGTTGATAAAGATAATGCTTCTAATTATTCCCAAAGACTTGAAAAGATATTTCTAGCAAATGGTATGAATGCTGAAAGTTTACTTGATAATATTAAAGAAGAGCGAGAAACAAGCAATGCATTTAATAAGTTATTTCAAGGATTTAGCGGTTTAGGGTTAGTTGTTGGTATTGCTGCAATAGGGGTATTATCAGTAAGAGCTGTTGTTGAAAGAAGACAGTCCGTTGGAGTTCTTAGAGCTATTGGATTTAGATCAAGTATGATTAGAGCACAATTTTTAATTGAATCATCATTTATCACCTTAATTGGAATTGCTATTGGAATATTTTTAGGTGTAATGCAGTCTTATATAATTTTTAAAGAAATTTCTAAGGAACTTGAAGGAGCAACTTTTTCTGTTCCAATTGGTGAGGTTGGTTTTTTAATTGTGATTACAGTTGTTGCATCAATATTAGCAAGCGTAATTCCTGCTAATGAGGCGAGCAAAATATATCCAGCTGAAGCTTTAAGGTACGAGTAGATGACTCAAATAAAAATTGAATTTGAAAATATTTCAATTGATGCTGTTTTGAATGACTCAGAAACTGCAAATAAGATTAAGAAAATTTTGCCAATATCAAATTCTGTAAATACTTGGGGAGATGAAATTTATTTTTCAATTGGTGTAAATGATGATGAAAATGATTCTAAAGAAGTAGTAGAGCTTGGCGACTTAGGCTATTGGCCTCCAGGAAATGCCTTCTGTCTATTTTTTGGTTTAACTCCTGCAAGTGAAGGCGATAAAATTATGCCAGCAAGCCCGGTAAATGTTATTGGAAAAATTTTAGGTGATTTGGAAATTCTTAAAAGTATAAAAAGTGGCGATAAAGTGTCAATTAATCTTGTTTAATTTTTTTTAAATTAAAAATTCCAACTGGCCAATAAAAAGAAATATCATTATTTAAATTTTTAATTCCAAAAAAACTTTTTATCTTTTCGTCTGAATTTTGAAATTTATTTTTTAATATTTTTTTATCATTTTCGGATGTGCCAGATCTTTCCATCCAATCATTTAGGTTCATAGTCACTCTTGATTGGATAATATCTTTAATGTAGAAATTAGTTTTCTTTAATAAATTTTTCCATTCAATTAAAGATAAATTTTTTATGTGACTTTTATCTCTAATTAATTCAACTTCTTGATGCCAATTATTTAATTTAATTTGATCTGAAGTTATCGTGTCAACGATTATGAATTCTCCTTCATCTTTTAAAACTCTATGTACTTCACAACAAAATTTTTCAACTTCAATAAAATGATGAGCTGCAGTCCTGCAGGTAACAATATCAAATTTTTTATCACTGTATTTCAATTGCTCAGCGTTACAAATATTAAAATTTAAATTATTTATTTTTCTATCTTTCATAATTTTTTTCGCTTCAGCTATCATTCCTTCTGATATATCTGTTGCTTCAACTTTTTGGCAGGATTTTGATAACTCAAAAGCAGCAAAACCTGCGCCAGTTCCAATATCAAGTCCAGATTCAAATTTCCTGTCTTTCAATAAGTTAGATAAAATATTCAGGCTTTCACCAGCAGAGAAGGTTTTGCTAGAAGAATAGAATTTAGCTTGATTATTAAATTGTTCTTTGGCGTCCATAATTTTTAGTATATATTGTATTAATGTTAAGTAATATTTTATTTATTTTTTTTGGTGGTGCTATTGGGGCAACAACTAGATTTATATTTTTTTTAAACTTACCAAAAATTAGTGGGTTTCCAATTTCTACTTTAATTGTAAATGTTCTTGGTTCATTATTTTTTGGATTCATTTATAACTTAAGTTCTTATAAGACAGACAATTGGGTTCATTACTTATTTCTAACTGGTTTCGCTGCAGCATTTACAACATTTTCTACATTTGCTTTTGAGACAGTACAGATGTTTAGAAATGATGATTATGTATTAGGAATATTAAATTTAGTACTGAATAATTTAGTATGTGTAATTTTCATTTTATTAGGCATGAAAATATCTGAGGCAATCTAATTATGGATATTATTTACAATGAGAATTTATGGACTATTGGTCATTTTTTCATGTGGATGTTTATTGGAAGATATTTATTAAAAAGTTGGCTCGCTGTAATAATTCTTTCTGTAGCATGGGAAGCGATTGAATATTTTATTCCTTATGATATTGCTAAAGAGCCATGGTTAAATAAATTTACAGATTTAATTGCCAATAGTGCAGGTTTCTACATAGGACTAAAAATAAGAAAATATTTTAAGAAAGAAAAATATTAAAAAGAAGAAATATATTTTAATTAATCCTAAAATTATGATTATATTCACTGGTTACAGTTATAATGTCATTTGGTATTTAAATTAATTTAAAGAAGGAAAAAAAATGTGTGGAGTTTTAGTTGCCTTTTCTAAAAATGGGCAGCTCAATGAAAATGATTGCAGTAATGCTGCAAAAAAAATATTTTCTCGAGGGCCTGACTTTAACTTTTCTAGATTTAAATTAAGCAATAAATTATTTCTTTCTCAGACTGTCTTATCAATTACAGGTAATCCTGAATTAAATTTAGAATATTCGATATCAAAAAATAAAAGGTATGAAATTTTATTTAACGGAGAAATTTATAATTTTAAAGAGTTGCAGTCAAATTATCTTGATAAAAAAGATATTTACAATCTTTCTGGTTCGGATACTGAAACAGTTATTAATCTTCATCAAGTCCTAGATCCTATAGATGTTAGAAAAATAATTCAAGGTATGTTTGCATATGTAGTTTATGATTCAAAAGAAAATAAGTTATTAGTTTCCAGGGATATTGTCGGGGAAAAAGTTTTATACCATTATGAAGATCATAATTTAATTGTAGTATCTTCTCAATTGGGACCTATTTTAGAGATAGTTAAAGATATAAAAATTAATACAGATGTTCTTAAAAAATATTTTTTTACAAGACATTTATTAACCCAAAGAGAAACAGTCTTTGAAAATATAAATGTTTTTACCCCAGGCAAAACCCTTGAAATTAACCTAAATGATAATAATAAAAAAATTATTAACATAGAAAAATTAACTGACCTTATTGACCCAATAAAAATTGAAGATAATTTTAAAAAGACTAATGATCATTTACTTTTAGAAGCAGACAACATTATGAAAGAAAATGCAAAAATTATGAAACCCGATATTCCATTTTATACAGTGGTTAGTGGCGGGGTTGACTCATCTCTTGTTAGCAAATACATAAAAAATGAGTCTAATATAGAGCCTAAATATATTTGCCTTAAATTTGGTGAAAAAGACAAAGTTGCATCTGATGTACATTTATTTGAAAAATACCTTGGAAATAAAATAAAAGAAATAAACGTTGATATTGACTTATTTCATAGTTATTTAAATGAATGTTATCAGTCAATTTGTATGCCACTACCCACCCATTCTTTTGTTTCCCAAGCAATTTTAGCAAGGGAAGTAAATAAAAAAAATTATAAAATTTTATTTACTGGTGACGGGGGTGATGAATTATTTGGAGGTTATGAATTTTATAAAACTTTAAAATATGATTATGAATATGATTTCAATCCGAGTATATATAGTGGCGTATTTAATCAGGGTGTTGACTTTAATGATTTTAATTCTGAAGAAATATTTGAAGAAAGTAAAGTGGAGTGGAATAAAATAAAGGAGTATTATAAAAATTTTAATTCTGTAGAAGCAAATATTCAGTCAATACTATTGCTTGACACAAAAATTCAACTTGAATCAGTTGGAATAAGGGCTACAGATACTATGAGCATGATGTCATCAGTTGAATCAAGAGCTTTTTTTCTAACAAAGAAAATTTTAGAATTTGCTATTAATTTACCTGCAAACAATAAAATTTCTATTACTAATGAAGTAGAAACAAGGCCTCTTATGAAACAACTATTTATTAAAAATTTTGATAAATCATTATTAAAACCAAAGCAAGGGTTTTCGGGCTTTCCTAATGAGAGCATGAGAAGAGTAATAAATAATTTTAGTAATACAATTGAACTCCTTGAAATCAAAGATTTTGGAAATCTTAATGTCGAAGATAATTTAGCTCTTGAATGGAAATTATTAAATGTGGAATATTTTTTAAAAACTTTCTCAAATTATGCAAAATAAACATATATTTATACTTTTGAAATTTAGTTCTTTTTTTGGATATGCTGAATCAATTATCAAGGAATTAACTTTGAATAATAAAGTTACGTTGTGTATCCAAGAAAATAATAGGATAAATTCATCTAATTACTATATTGATAATAAAAATAATTTAGTATTGGAAAATATAAAGTTAAATAAAAAAATAATTCTTGTTGAAAGTACTAACAACTTAAAAATAATACATGGTCTTAAAAGAAACGACCATTGGTCAAAATATTTGAAATTTTTAAGAGAAAGTATGAATTATTTAAGCTTTTTGATAAGAGGAGATAAGAGTAACTTTTTTTTAAATCAATCAAAATATGTTTCAAGAAAAATTAAATATTTAACAAAGTTTGTTTACTTTAAATTTAATTACATAATTATATTTAATTTTTTTAAGTTCATTCATTCTTTAATACCCTCAAGTGCTGAAATTAAAAAATTTATTAAAAGTATCGATCCTGACCTTGTAATTGTTGTTGGTGGTAATTGGCCAACAAGGGGAACTGAAAAATTATCCTCAGAAATAGATTTTATTAAAGCAAGCAATGAATTAGGTAAGCCATCATTTTTACATGTAATAAGCTGGGACAATTTAACTGCAAGAGGGTTGTACCACTATACTCCGTCAAAAATGTTTGTTTGGAATGAAAATCATTTTAAAGAGGCAATTGAAATTCATAAAATACCAAAGGAGAATTTAAAAATAATTGGAGCTCCTTTCATGGATAAATGGTTTGAATATTCGGATGTAATGACAAAAAAGGAATTTTTTTTATCACAAGGTTTAGACGTAAATAAACCTTTAGTAACATATTTAGGTTCATCAAAAAATATTTCAACATCAGAAAATCAAATTGTCGAGTCTATTTATGATGAATTAATTAAACATGGAATACAATTAATTTTAAGACCTCATGGAGCAAACTTTGAACAATTTAAAGAAATTAACAAAGAAATAAAAATTATCCCTTCTGAAGGAGAGTTGCCAGATACTAAAGAATCAAAAGAGTTGATGATAGCTACAATAAAAAATTCTAATTTAACTATAGGTTTAAATACCACTGCAATGGTTGATTCAGTAATTCTGAATACTCCATGTATATCTATTAAGGATGAATTAAATTTTCATCAATCTTATACTCCTCATTTTAAAAAGGTTAAAAATGAAAAAATTTTTATTGAACCTAAAAGTAATAATGAAATAATCAATGAAATTATAAAATTTATGGAAAATAATAATTCCAAATTATTTAATAGCATGGACAAATTTGTTAGTAAGTTTTGTAGGCCATATGGAATTACTAAATCAGCAGGTGTTTTAGCTTATGACGAAATAAAAAAAACTTTAGAAAAAAAGAACAATTAAAATTTTAAATACACAAATAAAGAATTTTTAAATTTAGTGTAATATGTTCATTATTATTTTATATAAAAAAATTGGATAAAAATAAAAACAATATATTTAGCTTTACCAAAGATATTTTTGCTGATCACAAGTTGGCCGTTATATTATCTTCTGTTTTACTAATAATTTCTGGTCTGCTTGATGCAATTGGCCTATCATTAATTGCTCCAACAGTTTCATTGCTGATAAATGATTTTGGGTCAACAAATTATGATTCAAATGTCATATCAAACTTAAAAAAAGGTTTAGATTTTTTAAAAATTCCATATTCACTAAGATATATACTTAGTCTAATCGCAATAATTATGTTCTTAAGAAGTATATTTATTTTTTCACAAAGTATTTATATTTCCATAATCCAATATAATTACACATCTGAAATAGGAAAAAAATATCATGATTTTCTTAATTCTTTATCTTGGTACTCTTTTAAAAAGTACAGACAATCAACTTCTATAAATGTTTTTCCTGAATCAGTACGAGCTGGAGCATCAATTAGAAATTATATTAATTTGATCTCTAACTTATTTACAATAATAATTTATTTAATTTTCTTATCAATTGTGTCAATTAATATGGCATTAATTTCAGTAGCTTTATCCTTGATAATAATTTTAATTTTTCAAAAAATAAATAACACTGCCAGTTTTCTTGGAAAGAAACATACAATGAAAGCCGAAAATCTTATACAAGATATATCAGATTCAATTAATTTATCTAAGTATTTGAGAACACACGGAAAAACAAATTTTATGAAAGATAAGATTTATAATTCATATGATGAACTAAGAAAAAATAATGTCAAACAGGGATTAAATATTTCTATTTTTCATGCATCTTATGAATATGCTTTCATTGGTTTTCTAATGTTAGGGCTTCTAATTGCTGCAAGGTACTTTGAATTGCCTTCTAGCACTATAGCTCTAATAACAATTATCTTATATCGCCTTTTCCAAAGAATTAAAATTTTCCAACAAAGTTACCAGCAATTTAATAAGACTGCACCTGGCTATTTTTCAGTAAATGAAAAAATAAACAGGAAAGAAAGTTATATTAAAGATTGGGGTAGAAAAAAATTTAAAGATATTAAAGAAAATATTAAATTTGATAATGCATCTGTTTCTATTGATGGAAATAAAATTCTATCAAAAATAAACTTTAAATTTGAAAAAAATAAAGTAAATGCTGTAATCGGTAAGTCCGGTTCAGGAAAAACAACTCTTGTTGATGTTATTACAGGTTTAACTGAGCTAGATGAAGGAAAATTAAGTATTGATGGAGTAAAATTAAATTCGTATTCGAAAGAAAGTTATCAAAATTCAATAGGCTATGTTGATCAAAACCCTTTTTTATTTAATGACACAATAATTAATAATATTAGATGGGGGTCAAAAAGTAATATTTCAAAAAAAGCAATATTTGAAATTTCAAAACAACTTAAAATTCATGACCTAATTAATTCACTGCCTAATGGGTATGAATCAAATGTTGGTGATTTTGGAAATTCTTTATCAGGCGGTGAAAGGCAAAGAATTGTGCTTGCAAGAACTTTACTTAATAAGCCGAAATTATTAATTTTAGATGAAGCAACAAGTCAGCTAGACACAAATTCTCAGAAAATAGTTCTCAGTGTAATTAAAAAGATTAAGAAAAATACAACAATAATAATGATTACTCATAGAAAAGAAACACTAGAAATAGCTGATAATATTCTAGAAATAAATTAAATATTTATAAAACAGAAATTGAAAATTAATTTTATATTTAATTTTATTTAAATACTTTATAATAAAAAAATGTTCAAGTATTTATATGGTGCAGATTTGAAAATAAATTCGCAAAATATCCCGATCAAAATTCTATTTTAAAAAATGAAAGATAATATTTTTGTTTATAAAAAGATAAATTCTAAAGACAGTAATCTATTTCAAGGGTTGCCAGAAGCAAGTATAGGTGAATCTTTTAAAATATTATTGAAAAAATTAAAACTTATAAATGCACCTTTTTCATATGATTTATTCCCACAAATTGCCATAAATATAAAATGGAAATTTGACTATTTAACTAATACCAGACGTAACCCTTCTTTAATAATTAATGATCTAAAATATTGGTACGATCAAGCTGAAATGTTGTTAAAATTCCAGGAAGAAAATTGGATTAATGATACTGGTCCTATTTCTAAATTTGATCAAATCAATAACATTGAGGCATATAATTTTATGTGGCCAAAAAGTTTATCAAATAAAAGCAAATTTATTAGTTCAAAAAAAATTGCTCAATTAAGAATAGATCAAATTTATAAATTATCAAAAAAAGAATTTAATATTGATCCGTTTAGTGAAAAATTAATTCTTGATAGCGGTTGTGGTCCAGGAAGATACGTAAAAATAATGTCAAATTATAATCCAAAAAAAATTATTGGGCTTGACTCTGGGAATGAAATAATTAATGAAAATATAAAAAATATAAAAGAAAAAAATATTACTTTTGTTAATGGCAATTCTGCAACTTTACCTTTTAAAGATGAAGAATTTGACTTTGTATTATCTGCAGGTGTCCTTCATCATGTAAATATGCCAATTGAAAAAACAGTTCCAGAGCATTCTAGAGTTTTAAAAGAAGGGGGATTATTTTTTATTTTTATTGCGGGCAAATCTGGGATTGAGCTTGATGTTTGGGATTTTTGCCACAAGCTGCTTTCTGACGTGCCAATAAAGTTAGTTCATAATAGATTTTCTCATTCCATCAATCATTTGAGGCTTCAAGGAATTATGGACCATGGATTTTCATCTTACTTTCATACTGATAGAAGTGATTTTGAAAAATTATTAAAAAATAATTTTAAGGAAATAATAAGAGTTCCCGGTGTTCCTGGAATTGATGTAACTGAAGAATTATTTCAAGATGATAAATATTTTAATTTAAGGTTTGGTTCAGGCAATCTAAGATATATTTGCAGGAAATAATTCTTTTAGGTTTAAATCAGTGGCTCCCGAGATAGGATTCGAACCTATGACCCGCTGATTAACAGTCAGCTGCTCTACCGCTGAGCTACTCGGGATTAATAATAAAACTTTAATATAATAATTATAATTTTAATTTTACTCAATAAATAATATTATAATTTATAATATAAACTTAAATTAATTATATGATTATTGAAAATAAATCTTATACTGGCGAAGATATAGAAAATTTAAATAGCATTGCTTCTGATCATCTATTTATGCATGCAATGCAAACCAACGATTGGAAAAAGAATGGCCTTCAAATGTATAAAGATGGCCAGGGTTGTTGGGTTACAGATTTAGAAGATAATAAATTTCTTGATATGATGGGAGGGCTTTGGTATAAAAGTTCAGGTTATGGTCAACAAGAAATTGCAGATGCAGCCTTTAAACAATTGTCAGAACTTTCTTCTCCGCCTGCTTATTCAACTACCCCTTCAACTGTTAAACTTTCTGGTGAAATAGCATCACTATATCAAGATAAAAAATGTAGAACTTTTTTTACAAGTGGTGGTTCAGAATCTGTTGAAACAGCCGTAAAAATGGCAAAAAAATATCAACACTTAAATGGTAAGCCTAAAGCTTTTAAAGTTATTTCAAGAAGATTTTCTTATCACGGATCAACGGCAATGGCAGTAAGTTTAGGAAGAGCAAGCTATTCTGATCCAATGGGACCAGAAATGATTGGCACTGTCTATTGTCCAAATTTTGATTCATATAGACCACCAATCCCTGGAAATCCGGATATCGAAGAAATTTCGAAATGGTTAATTGATGAATTAGAAAGAATAATAATTCATAATGACCCAGATACGATAGCTGCATTTATAGCTGAACCAGTATCTACTTCAGCTGGGATACATTTTGCTCCTGAATCATATTGGAAAGGAATAAGGTTATTAACTGAAAAATACAATATTGTAATGATTGCAGATGAAGTAATAACTGGATTTGGCAGATTAGGAGAATGGTTTGGTACTATGGTCTGGGATGTTGCTCCTGATATAACAACTACTGCAAAAGCTCTTACAAGTGGATATGTGCCCCTAGGTGCAGTCATAGCCACAGAGAAAATAGCTAATGCTTTTATTGGCGGTAAAAAAGAAACTTTTTCACATTTGATTACTTTTGGTGGCCATCCAGTTGCTACTGCCGCTGCACTTGCTAATCTTGATGTGATGAAAAGAGAAAACATGGTGGAAAATGCTAAAAATATGGGTGCCTATTTATTTGAAAAACTTAACAGCTTAAAGGATCTTAAATTTGTTGGTGACGTTAGAGGCGGATCAGGTTTACTTGCTACTGTTGAATTAGTTAAAAATAAGAAAACTAAAGAAAGTTTTGACGAAAGCAAAAATTTATATGGAATAATGCCTAAATTCCTGAAAGAAAATGGTCTTCTTTCTTACAGGGCAGGAGATCTTATCTCTGTTTGCCCCCCACTTCTAATTAATAAGGATGAAATAGATTTTATTGTTGAAGGTATTAAGTCATCAATAATGAAACTTGAAAAAATTTAATTAATGAAAATCGGTTGTGTCCACCCAATTGAGCCTGTTGATGAAATAGTCTTAGTTCTAAAATAAGTATATTTCTGGGTATTTTTAATTAAATTAAATTTTACTGATTTTCCATCTACTTCCTCAATTATTTCTCCATCATTTGATATTAATTGTGTAGTATATTTTGAATCTGTTACAAGAGAATTAGATAGCCCTTTATTAAAATAATCACCTGAAATTGAGATTTCAATTTTTTCTTTATTGAACATAATATTTTTAAATTTAACCCCATTTGAAAAATAGAAATTACCATTTCTCATAGAATCTAGAATATTTTTCTCAGAAAGATCTTTTGAAAATACTTCAACCCATCCTCTTCCGGGATTATGTCTATGAGGAGCAAATTCTTCTTTAAAGTGGTGTGAATCATCAACAGCAACCCCCCAAATTTTAATCTTTTTACTTAACATTTCATCCCACATTTCCTCTACACTTTTTTTCCCTCCACCACCGTAATTATGAGTATTATAATTTCCATTGAAAACTTCTATAAAATGAGCTCCTCTTATTTGAACTAAATCTTTTTCATTAAGTGCCCATCTAAAGTTTGGATGGTTTATTTCTGCCAAACCTCCTGAATTAATAATATTATCAATATTTGCCTGAAGAGTTTTTACTTTAGTTGGCCTTATTGTTGGCTCAATAACTTTTTTAATTCCAATTGCATTAACGTGAATTGTATAAGGTAAATTTAAAGTAATTTCTTCACCTGGGATGAGTAATAACTTTGTTTGTTCGCTATTTAATATTGTAAGGTGATTATGGTCAGATAAAACTAAGAAATCGTATTTATTGTTACTATACCAATCAACTACTGTTTCTGGAGAACTATCACCGTCACTTTTATTTGTATGAGTATGTAGATTTCCTTTAAACCAAGGCATAAAATTTCATTTGTTACTTTTGTGTTAATTTATTATAATCATTCAATATTGATCTTACCAATTAATCTTAATAGATAGGGGAATAAATTTGACTACAAAATCAAAATCAAAATCTGTTAAATCTAAGTCAACAAAGAAATCTAAACAGAAATCTCAGGTGGCCGATTTTGGAAGAAAAACTGTTAGAGATGAAATAGTTCTATCTGTTAAAGATCTTAAAACTCAATTTACTACCAAATATGGTACTGTGAAGGCAGTTGATGGGGTCAGTTTTGATTTAAAAAAAGGCGAAACTTTAGGAATAGTTGGTGAATCAGGATCAGGCAAGTCAGTAACATCATTATCTTTAATGAGGCTAGTTCCTCAACCACCTGGTGAAATTGTTGATGGCGAAGTGTTATTAAATGGTAGAAATTTACTAGAATTAAGCGAAAAAGAAATGACAGAAGTAAGAGGCGGAGAGATTTCTCTTATTTTGCAAGATCCTATGACGGCTTTAAACCCTTGTTTCTCAATTGAAAATCAGGTTGGTGAAGGAATTAGTATTCATCAGGGAGATAAAGGAAAGAATTTATTTGAAAAGGTTGTAGATGCATTAAAATCAGTTAGAATTCCTGCAGCTGATCAAAGGGCAAAAGATTACCCTCATCAGCTTTCTGGTGGAATGAGACAAAGAGTAGTCGGCGCAATCGGAATCTCTTCAAACCCTTCTGTAATAATTGCTGATGAACCAACAACATCTTTGGACGTAACTATCCAAGGTGCATATCTTAGATTACTCAAACAAATTCAAGAAGAAACTGGGGTTGGCATAATTTTTATAACTCATGATTTCGGAATCGTTGCAAAAATGTGTGACAGAGTTGCAGTTATGTATGCAGGAAGAATTGTAGAAAGTGCTGATGTAAGAACAATATTTAATAACCCTTTGCATGAATATACTAAAGCTTTAATAGAATCTGTTCCAAAATTAGAACAGAAAACAGGAAGATTGACTCAAATAAAAGGTCAACCTCCAGCACTTTGGGATTTGCCAGAAGGTGATTCATTTGCACCTAGATCAACACTAAAGTTTACAGAAAAAGATGCAAGCATTAGGCCTGAATTAGTCGAGGTTGCAAAAGGTCACTTTGTGCAGCTGTCTCGAAGTTCAGTAAAAGATTTTAAAAAATATGCACATTTGGTGGATTATTAATCATGGCTACAAAAGAAGTAAAAAATAAAAAAAATATTGTACCTGAAGAGCTTGGTTGTACAACTCCAACAAAGGATTCAATTGTTCAGGTAAGAAATTTAAGAAAACATTATGAAGTAAATAAGGCATTATCAATTTTTGGAAAAGATATTGTAGGAAAAACAGATTTATTAAAAGCAGTAGACAATGTAAGTTTTGATGTTGCAAAAGGTAAAACTTTTGGTTTGGTTGGTGAGTCAGGTTGTGGAAAAACAACAACAGGAAAACTTATTTTACAGCTCGAGAAACCAACTGAAGGTCAAATATTTTTTCAAGGAGAAGACATTTCTAAATTGTCAGCAGCTGGAATGGCAGAGTATAGAAAGTCAGTGCAAGCTGTATTTCAAGACCCTTGGGCTTCATTAAATCCTAGAATGAGGGTCAAAGATATAGTTGGAGAGCCATTGCAGATTGCTACAACAATGACGAAAGAACAAATTGCTAAAAGAGTAGGGGATTTATTAGAAGAAGTTGGGTTAAATGAATACCAATCAAATTTTTATCCTCATGAATTTTCTGGTGGCCAAAGACAAAGGATCGGTATTGCAAGAGCATTAGCTCTTAATCCAAAGTTAATAATTCTTGATGAGCCAGTTTCAGCTCTTGATGTATCAATTAGGGCTCAAATAATGAATTTATTAGTAGATTTACAAAATGAACACGATTTGGCATATGTATTAATTGCTCATAATTTAGCGACAGTAAGGTATATGTGCCATAAGACAGCTGTTATGTATTTAGGAGTTATTCAAGAAATGGGAGACACAGAAGCTGTATTTACAAATCCTCAGCATATATATACGAATGCGTTAATGTCAGCAGCTTTACCAAGTCATCCTGATATTGATAGAGACGAAATTGTCCTTCCTGGTGAAGTCGTTTCTCCTATAAATCCTCCAGATGGAGATGTATTTCAAACAAGAACCCCTATGAAAGTTGATCAAAAACATGAATATGCGTCAACAAGACCACCTCTTGTTCAAGTTGGAAAAAAAGATCACTGGGTTGTGAAAACTCCATGGAGTATTGCTGACAAAGATATGAAAGTGAAATTGGAGGGAAAATAAAATGGCAAGATTTTTAACTCAAAGGTTGGTTTCATCATTTGTTTCAATAATTGGTGCTACTCTTGTAATTTTTTTACTAGTGCAACTTCATAATGACCCTAGAGAACTTTATGTTCCAGATTCAGGATATGGATTAACTGAGGAGCAATGGGAAATGCTTGGTGAAAAAATGGGTTTCAATGATCCTTTACCTGTCCAATATTGGAATTGGATATCAGGTGCCTTTTTAGGTGATTTTGGTGTTTCTTTAGCACAACAAGTTCCAGTTAGAGATATTATTCAAAATAGAATGCGAGCAACAATCGAATTGGCAATAGGAGGTTGGGCATTCGCAATTTTATTAGGTATTCCAACTGGGGTTCTTGCTGCAGTAAAGAGAGGTACATTTTGGGATTATATTGCAAGGGGAGTAGCAATAATAGGTCAAGGTGCTCCACCATTTGTAATTGGATTATTATTGATTGTAATTTTTGCTGTATGGCTTCAAGATACACCATTTGAATTACCAGCTGCTGGAAGGCCACCTCAATTTAATATTAAAACCTACATTTTGCCTTGTATTGCACTTGGATGGCCAGCTGCAGCCGGCTTAATGAGGCTTACAAGATCGGCAATGTTAGAAGTTCTTGATTCAGAATTTGTAAAACTCGCTAGAGCTAAAGGTGTTGGATGGAATAAAGTAATTTATAAACATGCTTTAAAAAATGCACTAATAACCCCTTTAACTTCTGCTCTTCTATTGTTTTCTGGCTGGTTGAATGGTGCTTTGGTAATTGAAATAATATTTGGATGGCCTGGAATAGGTTATGATGCATTGTTTACAGCTGTTAATGATAACGACTTTCCTCTTCTTCAAGGAACAGTATTTTTCTTCGTAATAATATTTGTTATTTTTGCATTATTAGCCGATCTTTTATATACAATCATTGATCCAAGAGTAAGGTTGACCGGAGGGGAAAAATAATGAATTATATTAAACTTGGATGGCAATTTTTAAGACGATATCCAGTTATTCCGATTGTTATTTTAATTTTGCTTCTTATTGCAGCTGCAATTGGACCATACGTTACACCATATGAAAGAGATATAGGCAATATTGCTGATAG